>JGI24023J19991_10002091_pt1 | contig 14785 bp, 13 predicted proteins | sample Cruoilmetagenom1_FD_19991 | JGI IMG/M metagenome (IMG submission 19991) | reverse complement strand
GGGCTCCTTTCCCGCCACCGCCCCGGTTTATATTTGAAGGATTTCCTCTCTCATCTCTCAAAGCAGGGGAAGATCGAAGCAAGCACTGCCAGGATAAGCTATGGGGGTGTCCCCCTCAGGCCATTGCCTAAAACCTATAGAGAGAGGATAATAGTGGTGGGGGATGCGGCAGGACAAACGAAGCCGACCACCGGCGGAGGGATATACTACGATCTCCTTTGTGCCCAAATAGCCGCTGATGTGCTTCATCAGGCACTCTCGAGCGGCAATTTTTCCCCCAAGATATTCGCCCGCTATGAGAAGGGATGGCACAGCAAACTATCCACCGAGCTAAGGATTGACTATTGGGCGCGCCGATCATTTGAGCGACTCAGCGATGGGCAGATTGAAAAGATATTCCACCTAATCTGCTCCAGTGGTATCCATGACACCTTGTTGAATGCCAAGGATTTCTCCTTCGATTGGCACAGTCGCCTAATACTGAATGGGCTGAGACATCTTATCCCGCGTGGTATGCTTCAAATGCTCCGCGCCCCGTTCAAAGACCGCTGAGAGGTTTCTCAAAGATGACTGAAGGCATTGCCTTGGCCCAGATAGACAAGAGTTGGTTCCGGCCACAAATCCCCCCAGAATTAAGCGCTATTTGTGGGGTTGATTCGGCTCTCGAAGATATTGCCGGGCGGCTAGAGGAGGAGATGGCCAAAATAGCTGATGTTGAGGAGAGGTCAAGGATAGAACTTGGGGTTTTAGACTGGTTATATATCTTGATAAGGGGAAACATAAAGCGAGGAAGGGCATTTGAACTAGACGATGTGCTGATCTTGAGAGAGGCTGATTGCCTCGGTTATACAAAGTTACTTAATGCCTTGGGGGCAAAATTCGGTCTAGCTATGGGTGTTGCCGATGTAGTTGTCGATAATGCCGGCAGATATGTACCCCATCCGATCAATATCCTCAACTTATCCAATCGGAGTTGGCAACTTGTCGACCTGTGGTATGGCTCAAAGAAGATAAATCACCGTAAGGTGATCCTTCAGATCAAGGAGCAGGGTGAGTGGAAGATAAAGGAGGCAACTTACCATGAGCTTAAAACCTCAATCGAGGTAAGGGGTTTGCCCCTAGAGTATCTTGATGCCCTAACCTACTATATCTGGGGAAATCGTCATCTGGAGAGAGCAATTCGCTCATATGTCGAAGAAGAGTACAATCAAGCCATAGAATGCTACACTTCGGCAATAAAGCTATACCCCCAGAATGCCCGGTTCTATTTCAATCGAGCGATTGCTTTGGAGAATAAAGGCGAGCCGAGATATGCCCAAACGGATTATGCCCAAGCTTTGAAAGACGAAGCTAGCCAGATTCAAGTGTTGGCTAGAGAATACCAAGAAATAATTCAGCTAATAGAGTTAGATAGGATGCATATCGAAGCTAGTGACCAAGAGATGTACTTGCTATGCAAGGGATATATCAGTGGGAAGGAGATGCCCTTGGATGAGGTGGCTAGGGAATATGGCCTCCCCGAGGGGAAGGTAGAGCAAATAGTATCAGATATAGAGGCGAGATTATCTGGTGAAAATTCAGCAGTTGCATAGCTGGCAAGTATCTATTGCCCAAGCCCAGGAGATACAGCGCCGCCTTGCCGCTCAGGTATCGAAAACAAGTGAGGTTGCCTCACCGCGTTTCATAGCTGGCACAGACATCTCCTCACCAAATATATATGGTGTGGCTACTGGGGCTGTCGTGCTCCTCCGCCTGCCTGAGTTGACTATAACGGAAATACAGGTAGCAGCCCAGGAACTCGACTTCCCTTATATGCCTGGGTTGCTCTCCTTTCGGGAAGCTCCGTTAATTTTGGCTGCTTGCCAGAAGCTTAGCATCGATCCAGATCTTCTTGTAGTGGATGGGCAAGGAATTGCCCACCCGCGGAGACTGGGGCTTGCCTCTCATCTTGGCCTTCTGTTAGATATGCCAACTATAGGCTGTGCCAAATCTCTCCTTTGGGGAAGACACCAGCCGGTGGAAGCGCAACGGGGCAGTTTCGCCCCCCTCAGGGCTGGTGAGGAAGTTATTGGAGCAGCCTTACGCACCAAAGCGACAGCCAAACCAGTTTATGTCTCCATAGGACATAAAGTAAATCTTGAGGCTGCCGTTTATTGGATAGTGCAGTGTTGCCGAGGTTATCGCCTTCCTGAACCTACAAGATTGGCTCATCTTGCTGCCGCAGGACAGCTAAAGTTGCCCCGAGAAAACCAAGCGGAGCAAGGATATCAACAGCAGCTATTCAGTTAAGATGTTTTCATCGAGGAGGGGTAAACATGCAACCAGAGGAAAGACTAGAAGATTTGCGTTCTCGCATCTCCTCTATGGTGGTGTATCTTTGAGATCGCCAAGAAGGAGGAGAAGATTGCCAAGCTAGAGAAAGAGATCCTAGAGCCCAGCCTGTGGCAAGANCCTGGGGAGGCCCAGCAGATTATGCACCAACTTACTGGGTTAAAACAGGAGGTCTTTCAGTGGCGCAACTTGGAACAGAAAGTAACGGAGCTGATCGAGCTATCACATCTGGCCACTTGGGAGAGCAACCCGGAGTTGGAGGGGGAAATTCACACCGAGATAGAGCAGGTAGCTTCCCAAGTAGAGGGACTAGAGCTTCAGTTATACCTCGGTGGTGAATATGATAAAAGGGGAGCAATCCTGGCTCTTCATTCTGGAGCTGGGGGTACTGAATCACAGGATTGGGCGGAAATGCTCCTTAGGATGTATATGCGTTGGGCCGAGCAACATAGTTATCAGATAAAGCTCTTGGAGGTTTCGCCCGGAGAAGAGGCGGGGATAAAGAGCGCTATTTTAGAGATCGATGGGGAATATGCCTACGGCTACCTTAAGTCGGAGCGTGGGGTGCATCGGCTGGTACGGCTCTCCCCCTTTGATGCCGATCATGCTCGCCACACCTCCTTCGCCTTAGTGGAGGTGTGGCCTGTGGTAGAGCAAGATGTGGAGGTGAAGCTGAATCCCGATAAGCTAAGGATCGAGACTTTTCGCTCTAGCGGCCCAGGTGGGCAGCATATGCAGAAGACGAGCACAGCGGTGCGCATAACCCACCTCCCTACTGGTTTAACTGCTTCTTGTCAGAGCCAGCGCTCGCAGCATCAAAATAAAGAGATGGCTCTCCACATCCTTCGGGCTCGACTTTGGGAACTCGAGCTGAAGAGAAAGGCTGAGGAAAAAGTGAAACTTAGGGGGAAACGTTTGCCCCCAGCTTGGGGTCATCATATCCGAAGCTATATTCTCCATCCCTACAAGAAGGTAAAAGACCATCGTACTAGCTACCAGACTAGCGAGGTCTCTGGGGTATTGGATGGAAAGCTAGATGAGCTAATGAAAGCATATCTGAAATCCAAAGTAGGAGAAGGTAGGTAAAAATAAGACCACTACCGACAAACCTTTTCAATGCCCTTTCAACCCAAACCTTTCCTCCAGTTTCCTTGGCTCGCCGGTTATCACAAATACCTCCTGAACTGCCCCCGAGTTATAAACCAACAACTTTGCCCCGGTTAGTGTAGTATATTTAAAGCGTATCTGAAGCCTAGATAGGGAGCTTCTGGTGTGGTTAATTTCCCCAGGGATGATAGCTTGTATGTATTCTAAGGGCTCAAGCTCCCGCTCTAAAAACTGCCTTAACCCTGAAATCATATCATGTTCGTATTTGATCTTTGAGCTTCCTCGATGTTTCATAATGGCGACTTTCAGGATATGGCCTGTATTTCTTGTTTATATTCATCCAGTAGCTTATAGTATTGGGAATCTAATTGGGCTAGGGTTCTGCGCCATTCCTCCTGAAATTGGGGTTGCTTTTCTACATCAATTTTGATCCCTGCTAGCGGGGTGCCAAGTTGTTGTTGAATTGCCTGCTGGAGCTTCATCTCAAAATTCCCCTTTAATCTCTCATAAGCTTGCTTTTTTTGTACTCCCCCTTGTTGTTCATAATGTTCAAAAATGCTTCTCATCTTACTATACACATTTTCAATCCTCACCTTATCACTCTTTAGCACTTTGATTCCTTCCATCACTTTCTTGTTTTTTCGGGCAATAAAATCATCTTTGGGTAGATCTATATTTCTAAGCAGAACTTGTTGCGCACCTTCAGATACAAATCTCTTGGCATCCTCATCGTACTTGGCTAACTCCACCAGCAGACTAGATTCATCCTTGAGATAACTGGAGGCTAGTTTCTCTCCCTGGGGGAGATGCTTCCACTTTTTAATTTCCTCCTCGGAGGGCTTCTCTAACCTTTCGACCTTTTCCATAGCTTTTTCAAAAGCACTTTTGATCTCTCCCATTCGATACCTCCACTATATCTTGTTACGCTGTTTGCGTACCTTGTCAAACTCCCTTAATAGCTCCTGCTCTTTTTCAGTTAAATCGGTAGGGGTTATTACCTTTGTGATTACATATAAGTCTCCTCTGCCAGAGTTAGCTAAGTGGGGTATCCCCTTATCCATTATCCTGAATAGGGTACCAGCCTGTGTGCCAGCAAAAATTTCAAGCTCTAAATTGCCCTCTAAACTTGGTACATCATCTATCTTGCCGCCCAAGGCTGCCAGGGGAAAGCCGATTTCTTTGGGGACAAAAATATCATCACCGTGCCTCTCAAAGATGGGATGCTTTTGCACCTCAAGCACAATGTATAGGTCGCCGGGCTCGGTCATCTCATCTCCCTGTTCCCCCTCTCCTTCGATCCTTATTTTATACCCGCTATATGCACCTTTCGGTATCTGAACTGGTACCTGCCTCACCTTTTCTAAGCTTCCTTGTCCCCCGCACTGTTCACACGGATCTGTGATGACCTTCCCTCTTCCTCGACAATCACCACAGGTACTAATTTGCCTGAATATAGAGTAACCTGATCTTTGCTCTACTACTTTTTGCCCCGAGCCGTGGCAACTCCTACATTCTATAAGGCCACCCTCTTTGGCTCCTGTGCCCCTACAGTCGGGACATACCTTAATGCGGGGGAGATCTACCTTCTTCTCTGCCCCAAAAGCCACCTCATCTAAAGTAACATCCAAGTTATATCTTAGGTCAGCGGCTTTCCGCCTCCCCCTTCTCCTTGTCCCTCGGCCGAAAAAGCTATCAAAGATGCTTCCCCCAAAGCCAAATTCCCTGAACAAATCGGCAAAGTCCACCCCCTTGAAAATATCCTCTGCAGTATATCCCTCCAGGCCGGCATGGCCATAAGTATCATAGAGCCTTCTTTTTTTGCGATCGCTGAGCACCGCATAGGCCTCGTTTATTTCCTTCATTTTCCCTGCTGCCTGCGCGTCCCCCGGGTTTTTATCGGGATGGTATTTCATGGCCAAGTTGCGGTAAGCCCTTTTGATGGTGACCTCATCAGCATTCTTGCCTATCCCTAAGACTTCATAGTAATCCCTCTTTGCCATGTGTTAAAGCCTCGCTTTTCAACCCAATTATGGTACCCTGCAAAAACCCTCACACAAATTCCTTTCCCTTGATGGGAGGGGCTAGGGGAGGGTGAAACCTCATTATGTTGATCACTGTCAATTTCAACTACAAGCTTTCTGCCAAAACTTGCCAAAATTTCATTGTTAAGGAACCCCCTCCAGGGGCGGAATTGTCAGGAATTCTGCAATTAACTATATTTAGTTAGAGATTGGGGAGGGCAACCTAAATCATTGGAAGAATGAGGTTTACCTACTCCCACTCAATCGTTGCCGGTGGCTTGGAGGAGATGTCGTAAACTACCCGATTCACCTTGGGAACTTCATTAACGATCCGGCTGGAGATACGGGCTAGGAGGTCATAGGGGAGATGGGCCCAGTCAGCGGTCATTGCGTCTTCGCTAGTCACCGCCCGCAGTGCTACCACGTAGCCATAGGTTCGGTAGTCCCCCATTACCCCCACGCTTTTGATATCGGTGAGCACAGCAAAGCTCTGCCACAACTGTCGATATAGGTTTGCCTTCTTGATCTCATTTATTACAATCCAGTCGGCAGCCCTTAATACCTCCAAGTTATCCCTGGTTACCTCACCGATGATGCGAATAGCCAGTCCCGGCCCAGGGAAGGGATGTCGCCATACCATCTCCTCAGGTAACCCCAAGGCCAGCCCCACCTCTCGCACCTCATCCTTAAATAGATAGCGTAGCGGCTCAAGCAGAGTAAAGTTCATGTGGGCGGGCAAGCCACCCACGTTATGATGGGTTTTTATCTTCGCCGAGACTCTACTCTCTGAGACAGCACTCTCAATAACGTCAGGGTAAAGAGTGCCTTGGGCTAGGAAATCTATCTTGCCCATCTTGACCGCTTCTTCCTCAAATACCCGGATGAACTCCTCACCTACCAGGTGGCGCTTCACCTCTGGATCAACTACTCCCTCTAGCCGCTTGAGGAACCTGTCGGTGGCATCTACACAGACTACATTCATCTCGAGATTTTTCCGGAAGGTATTAAGGATTCGCTCCGGCTCATCTTGACGCAGCAGGCCATTGTTGACAAAAATACAACTTAACTGATCACCTATAGCTTGATGAATCAGGGTAGCAGTTACTGACGAATCAACACCGCCAGAGAGGGCGCAGATGACCTTTCCCACTCCCACTTGCTGCCTAATCCTTTCCACACTCTCAGCGATAAAATTAGTTGGTGTCCAATTGCCCCGACAGCCGCAGATATTGTATAGGAAATTTTGGACGATGGTCTTTCCTTGAGGGGTGTGGGCTACTTCAGGGTGAAACTGCAACCCAAAGATACCCTTCCCATCACTCATAACCGCAATGGGGCAGTTCTCAGTATAGGCAAGGCGGACGAAATTTGGCGGCAGCTCAACAATGTGATCGCCATGGCTCATCCACACCGGCGTGGAGAAAGGTAGACAGGCAAAAAGAGGTGAGCCGGCACTTTGATGTAACATAGCCTGGCCATACTCTCTTCTCATCCCCGGAGCCACCTTACCTCCCAACTGGGAGGCAATGAGGTGCATTCCATAGCAGATGCCCAAGACAGGCAGCCCACTCTCATAGACATAATCTGGGGCTAAAGGCGCCCCTGGCTCGTAGACACTAGCCGGCCCACCAGAAAGGATAAATCCTTTAGGGGATAATGAAGCAATCCTCTCCCACGGGCTATCATAAGGCATAAGTTCACAATATACATGACATCCTCGCACCCGCCGGGCGATGAGCATAGCATATTGTGAGCCAAAGTTGAGCACAACTACAGCCTCACGCTCCCCTCCTGGCGCAGGCTCCTCTAAAGACTTAGGCTGCCTCCCTCTTTTTTCCTCGGCAATCTCTAAATAAGCCGCTACCTCTGCATCACCACTACTACTTATCCGCTGCTCCTCTACCACTTTGCTTGTCCACAGTTGACAGTCGGCAGCTATAAGCCGAATAACCTACTTCGCCTTATAGGCTGGCTTTCTCTTCTCAGCAAAGGCACGGGGGCCTTCCTTAACATCTTCGCTTTGGAACAGGTTCCCTATAATGAGACCCTCCAACCTTAATCCCTCATCGAGGGTGGTGCGAACTCCTCTATAAGCTGCTTCCTTAGCTGCTCTAATTGCCAGAGGTCCATTCTCGCACAGGTGGTTAGCTAAATCTGTAGCAGTAGGCATGAGTTCGGCTAGGGGAACTACTTTATTAACTAGTCCGATACGTAGGGCCTCTTGAGCATCAATAAAATCACCAGTCAGCAGTATCTCTAATGCTTTGCCGAAAGGCACAAGTCGAGGCAACCTCTGGGTACCACCCCAGCCGGGTATAAGACTCTGTTTCACCTCCATCAGGCCTAGGCGGGCAGTATCGGCGGCGATCCTGAGATCACAAGTCATAGCCAGTTCTAAACCGCCACCAGTAGCAATGCCATTAATGGCAGCGATAAATGGCTTCCATACTTCCAAACCACGCATGGGAATAGTCTCCGGCCAGGTTGGACGCATGGGGCGCCCCTCTTTTTCCGCCTCTAGTTGCCATTTGGCTATCTCTTTTAAGTCTGCCCCGGCGGAAAAAGCTCTCTCCCCTGCCCCAGTTACGATTGCCACCCAAATCCCAGGATCATCTCTAACATCTATCCATGCCTTAGTCAACTCGTTCAACACTTCAGAGCTGATGGCATTCATGGCTTCAGGCCGATTTAGGGTGATATAGCCAATCTTGTCCTTCTTCTCATATATCACCACTGACATTTAAAACCTCCTCCTTTTATTTTATTTTTAAAAGAATGGTGCGCCACCCTTTAGCCTCCTCCAGCTCCCTGCTTATACAATATCTCATCTATGATTCCATATTCCCTCGCTTGCTCTGCATTGAGGTAAAAGTCACGATCAGTATCATGAGTAATCTTCTCTATCGGCTGACCAGTTTGCTTAGCCAAAATAGCGCGGATCACGTCTTGCAGACGCATGATCTCCTTAGCAGCAATGGCTACATCTGCTGCTTGCCCTTGGGCACCGCCTACCGCCTGATGCATATGGATAGTAGCATTCGGTAGGGCATAGCGTTTGCCTTTAGTCCCGGCAGCAAGAAGGAGGGTAGCCATGCTAGCTGTCATGCCAACGCAGATGGTAGAGACATCACACCTGACAAGCTGAATGGTATCATAAATAGCCAGGCCGGAGCTGATTATACCACCGGGGGAATTAATATAGAGGTTTATATCCTTCTCTGGCTCCTCCCTCTCCAGATAGAGAAGCTGAGCGATGATAAGATTGGCTACCTGGTCAGTAATCGGAAAGCTGAGGAAAATGATCCGCTCCTTTAGAAGCAATGAATATATATCAAAGGCACGCTCACCCCGGGCACCAGTTTCAATTACCATAGGGATTACCCCTCTAGGCGAGATTTCCATCTATCCTCCTTTCTAGAAATTCTCATTTTCCTCGGAGGTGCTGCTCTGGGCTATTTCCACTATTCGCTCCACCGTCTTCCGCATAAGTAGCCTTCGCTCTATCCAACGTCGTCCCGGTGGTGAGCTAAATATTCCCCGCCACTCCTCCACCCTTTCGCCAGCATTTTGTACTACCTCATCAATCCCAGTCTCGATCTCAGCCGGGCTCACCTCAATCTTTTCCTCCTCAGCTACCTTGCCCAGAACGAGTGATTGGGTGAGGCGCTTTATTGCTGAAGGTCGCATTTCCTCTCTGAGATCAGCCTCTGTCTTCCCAATGGACTTAAGGTAGTTTTCCACCCCACGTTCATCTTGGCTGTATTCACTGGCTAGCTCAGCAAGGAAATTCTCAACCTCACGTTCGATAAGAACGGGGGGGAATTCTACCTTAGCCAGGTCAGCTACTGCCTGCACTACCTTTTGCTCAAAATCTCTCTGTGCTCTTCTCTGGGCTAGAACGGTTAGATTGGTGGTAATGCGATCTTGGAGAGCATCCATCGTTTCTAGATCCTCACCAATACTTTTGGCAAATTCATCACCAGGTACGGGGAGAAGTTTCCCTTTGACCTCGACAAGCTTGACCTTAAAATAGCACTGTTTATTGGCCAGTTCTTCTACCCTGAAATCTGGAGGATAAGAGAGGGTGAATTCCTTCTCTTCGCCTTTTTCCATGCCGATCACTTGCTCGACAAACCCTGGCAGGGGAAAAGGGTATCCTGGAGCTAGCAGGTATTGTTGCTCCTGACGCTCTAGAACGGGTCCTCCCTCTTGCCTCTCCTCTAGTTCGATGGTCACCAAATCTTCCTGGGAAGCGGGACGTTCTACTGGCTCCCACCAGGCATGCCGACTGCGAAGCTCATCGATAACAGCATTGACCTCGTCTTCGCCAATCTCGGCTGGCTGGGGAACAAGACAGATCTTATGGTAATCACCTAGCTCAATGATGGGGGGGAGAGAGACGATCACCTTGAGCACCGCTGGATCAGTTTCTAGAATCTCTACCTGGGGTGGAGCAAAAGCTTCCATATTTTGCTCCTGAATAGCCTGATCACACACTTGGGGTACTAATTGCCCCATCGCCTCCTCGCGAAGAGCCTCCTTCCCCATATAGCGCTCTAATACAATCCGAGGTGCCTTCCCCCGCCGAAAACCGGGCACATTCACCCTATCGACTAAACGATGATAAGCTGCTTCCAGCGATTCCTCCATGTCCTCAGGCTCAACTTCGATTCTGAGCACTGCCTGACGATTCTCTATCCCCTCCGCTCGGACCTTCATTTGCCCCCTTTCTGGTAATAATTAATATATCCGGCAGCACAAAGAGGTACGAAATCGTTGATTATATATTCACCCAAGGATTTATTCCCCTCAACCGCTGCCAACTCCAAAGAAGCTTGCGCTCTCAATTTAGTAACCGCCTCCTCGAAATCTTCCCTTGCTTGCCAGACCACCTCTCCCCAGCTCTTAAGCTCTCTTATTGCCAGATAAAGGGTTTCCTCCACCTTGGAAGTTACCCCAAAGTGGGAAAATAGCAGCATCTCGACGGGCAACTCCATAAGCCGCTTGATAGTACTTACTGCCACATTGAGATCAAAATCTGGTGGGGGAGTAGTGGGGATCAAGATTTCCTTCTCAGGGAAATAGATGCCTACCGCATCTCCGGTGAACAGTCCTCTATTCCTCGATTCATAGATACAAATTTCATGCTTGGCATGCCCTGGGGCATGGATAATAGTTAGTTTTTCCTCGTGACCGAGCTCAATAACATCCCCGTCTTTTAGTACACATACTCGCTCAAGCTCGATGGGCAAAATCCCTCCCTGCCGCTTCATCTCTTCTTCCCCCCAGGCTTGCTCCACACTTTTTACTAATCTTGAGGGGTCTACCAGATGCCTGGCACCTCTGTCATGAACTAGCACCTTTGCTTGCGGCATCTGTTTAACCAGAGCTCCCGCCCCACCAGCATGATCCAAGTGAATATGAGTTACTATGATATAAGCAATATCTCGGGGATCAAATCCAAGCTGGTGAATTCCATCAAGAATAAACTCCGCCGAGGTCAACGGGCCACTCTCAATGAGTGCCATCTTTTCCTCAGCTAGGAGATAAACCGAGGTGAAGTTGGGGATAGAATACATCTGAGCATCAATCAAATATATATTTTCAGCTACTTTATATGCCGAGGTCATTTTCCACCTCGCAAGGCAAGGTGTAACTCTTGGAGTTGCTCCTCAGATACTACTGAAGGGGCATTAAACAAAAGATCACAAGCACTCTGGTTCTTGGGGAAGGGGATCACCTCTCTAATACTCTCCTCTCCAGCCAAGAGCATCACCAGTCTATCAACGCCAGGGGCAATACCACCATGGGGAGGGGCACCATATTCAAACGCCTCTAGCAAATGCCCAAAACGCTCCTCTATCTCCTCCTGGCTATAGCCAAGGAGGCGGAATATCTTCTCCTGAAGCTGGCGGGTATGAATCCTAATGCTGCCGCTAGCGATCTCACAGCCATTACATACAATGTCATAATGTCTGGCATATACCTTCTCCGGAGCTATGTCGAGTAAGGGAATATCCTCCTCCCGAGGTGCAGTAAAGGGATGATGCCTCGGCTCCCAGCGTTTATCTTTCTCGCTCCATTCTAGTAGAGGATAGTCAACAATAAAGGCGAAGGCAAGAAGATTGGGATCAATAAGCCCCAGTCGTCGGCCCATTTCCTGACGCAATTGACTTAGTGCGGTATCAACCACCTCAGATGAGTCGGCAACAATAAGAATCAGATCTCCCCCCTTTGCCTTGAAGCAGTTTGAGATTTGTTCAATTTGCTCTGCGGTTAAGAATTTAGCCGCCACAGATTTTACTGCCTCCGTAGTCAAGCTAGCCGAACTCAATGCCAGGGTCACTAAACCATTGGCACCATAGCTTTTGGCCACTTCGGTCAACTCATCTAGTTGATGACGAGAATAAGCAGCGCAGCCTGGGGCACAGATCCCCTTCACCTTGCCTCCTTGGTGAGCTACGGTGCGGAAGATAGCCAAGTCAGTCTGAGCAGCAATGTCAGTTAGATCCTCAATCTCCAGCCCAAAGCGTAAGTCAGGCTTATCTGTCCCGTAATGCTCCATCGCCTCAGCGTAGCAAAGATGGGGGAAGGGTTTAAGAACATACATGGATGGTTTAACTGCTTCGACAAGCGAAGTAAATAGTTCCTCCAATAGATTAAGTATGTCTTCCTCGTCTACAAAGCTCATCTCCAGATCTAGTTGAGTGAACTCCGGTTGACGATCAGCGCGCAAATCCTCATCCCGAAAACAGCGGGCTATCTGGAAGTACTTCTCAAAGCCAGCGACCATAAGCAGCTGTTTGAGCTGCTGCGGGGATTGGGGCAAGGCGTAAAACTCTCCCGGGTGGAGGCGACTGGGTACCAAGAAATCTCTTGCCCCCTCAGGGGTGCTCTTAATCAGAATAGGGGTCTCGATCTCAATAAATCCCCGCTCATCGAGGAAATCACGAATGAACTTCACTGTTCGGTGGCGAAGGAGGATGTTCTCCTTGATCCGCTGGCGGCGCAGGTCTAAATAGCGATACTTTAGGCGAAGGCTCTCCTCCACCTCAGTTTCCTCATTAATGTAAAAGGGAGGAGTTTTACAAGGATTAATGATCTCAGCCGTGGAGGCAATAACTTCAACATCCCCGCTGGCTAGACTGGGATTCTCAGTACCTGAGGGGCGACGGGCAACCTTGCCGCTAAGTTGCACCACATATTCATTGCGCATCTTGCTGGCTTTTTGATGTGCCGCTGGCGCCACCTTGGGGTCGAATACCACCTGAACTATCCCCTCTCTATCCCTGAGGTCGATAAAGATCAGCCCTCCATGATCGCGGCGTCGGTGTACCCAACCAGCCAGAGTTACCACCTCGCCGATTTGCTTTGAGTTCAATTCTCCACAGATATGAGTCCTAATCATCTCTTGGGCTGGCATGAAAAATTCGTTTTGCTCTTTTCCACGCGGAATCAACTAAGAGAATTATAATAAAAATAGCTATGGTTTGGCAACTTTCTCTTCAGCCAACTTTACCTGTTTCTGGTGAGGATAAGAGTCACGATTGGTGATGGCTAATCCTTATCTTTCTCAGCCTGGGAGTGTTGCCCATGTTTGAAAACATCCCAAAAGTCCACAGGCTGGTGACTCTTGACTTGCCGCTGGGTAGCTTTTAAAATGCTGTAGGGCATCAGCCGCCGATAAATCATTCTTGGAAATAGGTTGGGCATAAAGGGCTTTTTCCTTTTAGTGGCGATCGCTGTTTTAATTAGATTTGCCGGCAATAGACTGGTGCCAGTAATCATGCCTGTAGGGTGGAAGAAGACTATTGCGGCGGGTTGGGTTGGTGGGCTTATCGGTAGCCTTAGTTGGCAATTTGGCCCTCAAGTTGCCGGGGTAAATGTAGTAATGGCTTTTGTTGGCTCTGGACTTGGGGTAATATTTTTGGGGCTTTTTCCGTTTATTAAGATTCTGTTGACTAAACCACCCTAGGAAAACTGCACATTATCTATACCCCACAAAATCGAAGATTGGGGGAGATTCACCCTATCCTAGCCTCTCCCTTCGAGGGAGAGGGACTTTATCAGGTTGTCCAGAAAGTGTCATTGCGAGACCATTTCGACGAAGTCGGAAGGTGAAGCAATCTCGGAGATTGCCACGGGCTTCGCCCTCGCAATGACAATGGGGCCTTTTTAGACGGCCTGTTATATGAAATTATGCGGGGGACTATAGTTGATTTCTTACCGGGGAGGAAATGGATTTAGCTGAAGTATTTGCCTACCATATAGCCTCCATTGGTTACCAAGATATCCCTTTCGAGGCAAGAGAGACAGCTAAAAAGAGTGTTCTGGATACACTGGGGGTAATCGCCTGCGCCAGCACATTGGGGCGGGGATGTAAAGAGACGGTGGAGTTAATTAAAGAAATGGGGGGCAAAGAGGAAAGCACTATTATCGGCTTTGGCGGCAAAGTGCCAGCATTACTGGCTGCCTTCGCCAACGGGGCTATGGGCCATCACCTAGATTACGATGATACTCATGACGGGGGCGTAGTTCATCCTGGAGTTCCCACAGTTTGCGCTGGTTTTGCCACCAGTGAACAGAAGGGGAAAGTAACCGGGAGAGAGTTTATCACCGCACTTGTTTTAGGCAGCGATATGCTCTGCAGGCTAGGGCTTGCTGTCACCCAGCGTCCCTCAGGTTGGGCACAGGACTGGTGGCTTCCGCTAACTTTGGGAGGTTTTGGTGCTACAGCAACTGCCTGCAAGATATTAGGATTGGGGGAAACCAAGATAGCAAATGCCTTCGGCCTCGCTCTTCACCAAGCTGGCGGCACTACAGAGATTGCTCATAGCTTAGAAAGTGAGATTCGTGGCATGTATCCAGGCTTTGCCGCCAAAGCCGGTGTTTTATCCGCGCTGCTCGCTGAGAGAGGCATTACCGGCTCGAGAAATAGCCTGGAAGGTGAGCATGGTTTGTTTAATGTCTTCTTTGGGGGAGAATATGATCAACTCTCTCTGACTACTAATTTGGGCAAAAAGTTTGAAAGTAGCCAGGTTAGTTTTAAACCGTGGCCTTCTTGTCGATATACCCATAGTTATATCGAAGCGACCCTGGGAATTATGCATGAGTACAATATTCAACCGGATGAAATAGAGGAGGTCACCCCGGTGGTAAGTCAATTTCTCGGCGACCTCCTTTGCGAGCCATTAGAGCAAAGGCGAAGCCCTAAATCGCTCATGGATGCCAAGATCAGCTTACCCTTTGTTCTGGCTGTGGCTGTGAGCCGAGGGAAGGTTGCTTTGGACGATTTCACCCCAGAGAGGCTCGATGACCCAGCTACC
>JGI24023J19991_10002090_pt1 | contig 14789 bp, 13 predicted proteins | sample Cruoilmetagenom1_FD_19991 | JGI IMG/M metagenome (IMG submission 19991) | reverse complement strand
CCTTCAACCCCCCCCCATTCCTTCATTTCATGCAGAGTTTCCCTTGCAAATCCCATGTAGTGTTATAACCCTCATTCCTCAAAAATATGCTCTCGGTGATATGCGAGAAAATCTGCATGTGGTTGAAATTTTTCAGGGAGGGCGATATGCCTCCCTTCAAAGTGCCGTATTGAAGATTCAAAAAAGGGGTCTTCAGAAATGAGCTCTTTCCGTGATACGTGGACAGTCATTTCTTCAGTAATCGTAATAATTCCAAGATCAAAAGCTTTGTCGTGTAACATGGACAGCGACAATCCATTTTTTGGATTTAACCTATTTGACTTATCATCCTTCCATGGAACAATATGGCTAGCGACTAGAAGCCGAGGAATTGAAAGCCCGGTTATACAACATTTTTCATTGTATGCACTCAGTACAGCCTTGCGAAAAAATGATTGTCCTACACGAATCTTTGATTGAGCAAGTTTGTTTTTTCCACTGTAATCTACAAATTCCTGTGATGGATCCGATTCAGGCTGTTCGTTCTCAGAAGAGCTATTTTCCGCTATTGAGCGCATTATACTTTCTGATTCTTCGACAAACGGTCCCCAGTTATTTTGCATCTCTTCCCACATACTTCGATCTGCAGACGAAGCACCTTTCAGTCCCTTGCGGCCCGTAGAAGTGATTGCAGGGTCGAGGCTGGCTATATTTGATAGTTTCATTGCAAGGGCTGATGGAGTTCTTCCAATAAGTTCAGCGTATTGAATGATTTTAAGATTACGCGAATCTAGTCTTCCGAACGGAATTTGACAGTAAAGACTAAATGCAACCAATAATTGATGTCTAGTCCAGGCTCTTCTAGTTGTCATACCCTATCTCTCCCGAATAGCATTGTTCAGTAGATCAGAGCAGAGTAACCAGTTCGCCATGAGAGCTGATTTTATGCTGTGCCGCAGTAGTTTTGTTGTTGTCGTGATCGAAAAACACAGTGTGTCCGATGCCGGCTTTGACGGCGGCCTCNATATCCCGTTCNCTATCNCCNATCATCCATGATTTGGCGCGGTTGACATCAAACTCTTCGATTGCCTGCAGCAGCATTCCGGCTTTGGGTTTTCTGCACCCGCAGTTATCCTGATCAGTATGCGGGCAGTGAAAGACAGCATCGATGTTGACTCCCTGTCGAGCAAATTCGGATTTCATCCAGGCGGTCAGCCGCTGAAAATCATCTTCTGTATAGTAGCCGCGCCCGATGCCGGACTGGTTGGTCACGATGATCAGCAGGTAACCCTGCTGCTGCGCATGCTGCATGGCGGACACGACTCCTTCGACGAACGTGAAATCCTCAATCCTGCCGACATAGCCGGTATCGATATTGATCACACCGTCGCGGTCAAAAAAAACGGCCTTGTTCATACATTATATCCCGTGCATCGATACCCCCTCAATCCTCCCTTGAGAAAGGAGGAGGTTCATATGCTCTATTTTACGAGACTTGATCGAGAGCTTGACTCACATCGGCGATGATATCGTCGATATTCTCAATACCGGCCGATATGCGAACAAGATCGAAGCTGACTCCGGCGGTGGCAAGCTCTTTTTCATTTAACTGCCGGTGTGTGGTCGATGCCGGGTGGCAGGCAAGTGATTTCGCATCACCGATATTGACCAGGCGAAGGATCATCTGCAGGGCGTCGATAAATTCTCCTCCAGCCTCAATACCGCCGTGTATTCCAAAACTCAGTATTCCGGAAGCTTTGCCGCCGGTTACTTTTTGACAGGCTGCGTAGTNGGGGCTGTCGGGTAAAGCTGCATAGTTGACCCATTTGACTTTGTCGTGCTTGTTAAGATATACGGCGAGTTTTTCGGCATTTTCGCAGTGTCTCTCCATGCGAAGACCGAGGGTTTCGAGGCCCTGCAGTATTTGAAAAGCGTTAAAAGGGGAGATTGCGGCTCCAGTATTTCTAAGCGGCGCTACACGGCAGCGGCCGATGTAGGCTGCCGGTCCGAGAGCTTCTGTGTATACAACTCCATGGTAAGAGGGGTCGGGTTCATTCAGCATGGCGAATCTCTCCCTGTTTGCGGCCCAGTCAAACTTACCCGAGTCAATGATAATGCCGCCGATTGAGGTGCCGTGGCCGCCGATGTATTTTGTGAGTGAATGAATGACGATATCGGCGCCCAGTTCGATTGGTTGACATAAAAACGGGGTGGCTACGGTGTTATCGACAATGAGCGGCACCCCGTTTTTGTGTGCAATTTCCGCCAGTTTTTCCAGGTCGACGATATTGCCGGCGGGATTGCCGATCGATTCACAAAAGAGGGCTCGTGTATTTTCATCGATCGCATTCTCAAAGCCGTCATAATCATCAGCGGAAACCATGCGGACCTCGATGCCCTGCCTTGGCAGAGAATGGGCGAATAGATTGTAAGTGCCGCCATAGAGCTGACAGGTGCTGACGATATTCGTACCCGTTTCACAGATACACTGGATAGCATAGGTGATGGCGGCCATACCTGAAGCAACGGCCAACCCGGCAATACCTCCTTCCATCGCAGCCAGGCGCTGTTCGAGCACATCAGTCGTCGGATTCATGATGCGTGTATAGATGTTGCCAGGGACCTTGAGGTCAAAAAGATCCGCGCCATGCTGTGTGTTGTCAAATGTATAGGAGGTGGTTTGATATATGGGGACGGCTGCAGCTTTTGTGGTAGCTTCAGATTCGTAGCCGTGGTGCAGCGCAAGGGATTCAAGTTTCATGGTTTTATTCTCCTGATAGTTATTTTGAGCTTATTGTTATGGGGTTCTCGCAAGTCTCGAGAGAGATTTTTGTTGTTGATTATACGTCTCCTCCTTACTGCCGGTTATTCATGGGCAACTCCCCGATCATCCTGTTTTCCGGTTTGATAGAGCTCGCGGTAGAGAATCGATTTTTCCAGCAACTCCGCATGAGATCCTATAGAGTCGATCTCCCCATCTTTCATGACATAGATCACATCGGCGTTGATGATGGTTGATAGCCTGTGAGCAATGGTGATGGTGGTTTTGCTGCTTTTGAGCCGGGTCAGGGACTCTTCGATCAGCTCTTCGGTTTTTGTGTCCAGAGCAGATGTTGCTTCGTCCAGAATTAGCAATGGCGTATTTTTGAGGAATGCGCGCGCAATGGCCAGACGCTGGCGTTGTCCACCGGAAAGGGTGGCGCCATCTTCTCCAAGCTGTGTATGGATCCCTTCTGGAAGCTTGCTGATGAATTCATCAGCATTGGCGAGTTTGATCGCCTCTTCGATCCGCTCCATGGTTGGATGCGGCGACATGCCGTAGGTGATATTGGCGAGTACGCTGTCGTTGAACAGGACAATGTCCTGGCTGACGATGGCAATCTGTCTGCGCAGGCTCTTGAGTTTGATATCGCGCAAATCCATGCCATCCAGGGTGATTGACCCCTGGTCTATGTCGTAAAAGCGTGGAATCAGGTTCGCAATGGTCGTTTTACCGCTGCCCGAATGCCCAACCAGCGCGATATTCATGCCTTTTTTTAGCTCCAGGTTGATGTTCTTCAACACCTGTTTGTCAGTATCCGGATAGCTGAAGGAGACATCGTGAAAAATGATGTTGCTATGCACCCCTGCCAGTTCATGTGTGCCCAGATCCTTCTCCTTCTCTTCATCAAGCAGTTCAAATACAGACTCTGCAGCTGCCAGCCCCTTTTGCAATGGCTGCATGGCAGAGGCAAGGCGTTTAGCAGGGGCGAGAGTCAATCCCAGAGCGATATAAAATGCAAATAGATTCCCGATTGACTGCTGTTCCTGAATGGCATACAGGGTACTGAGGACGATGACGACACTGACGCTGACTGCAGCGATCATTTCCACCACAGCGGTATTGCCGGCGCCGGCAAGAAGAGTCTTTTGTTGGTACTGGCGAATGCGGTTGGCAACTTGAAAAAAACGCTGCTGCTCATACTCCCTTCCATCGTGAATTTTGACGACTTTATGTCCCTTGATGCTCTCCTGCAGTATGTGGGTCATCTCGCCGAGGCTACGCATATTGACGTGACTGAAACGGCGCACCCGATTGGAGAATGCTTTTGCGACCAGAATGATGGGTGGGAAAATAATAAAAATGGTGAGTGTCAGCTTCCAGTTGAGATAGAGGGCGTAGCCAATCAGCACCACGACCATCACGCTATCCTTGATGAGGGTCATAATGGTGCCGGTTGCTGCGGATGTCACCATAGTCACGTTATTGGTGATCTTGGACATGATACTGCCTGAGGAGTATTTATCGTAGTAGGGAGTCGGCAGATGCAGCAGCAGATCAAACAGGCCGTTGCGAAGGTCCAGCACAATCTTGCCCGATATCCATCCCATCATCCCTCTTGATAGCAAAAGTAGAATTCCACGGGAGAAAAAAAGCAGTAACAAAAGCCCCAGTGTCACTTTGAGGCTGTCTATATCCTTTGCGACAAAACCGCCATCGAGCAGAGGTTTGGAGAGAGCGGGGATGCCAGCTTCCGAGAGGCCGAGCAGAATCATTGCGCCTATGGCTATGGCGAACTGCTTCTGATAGGGCTTGAGGTAGCGAAGCAGTCGTAGATAGGTCTCTTTTGAACTTGGCTTGTTGTGAGGCGTTTTCATGTGCTATGCGAATGTCGACAGTCGCGGAAGCAATACAAGCAGCCACACACAGGCGCACAGCAGCAGCGCGAGAAATACCGCTGCAGAACCGATGTCCTTAGCACGACCTGATAGTTGGTGCAGTTCCGGCCCGATTCTGTCTATGGCATTTTCAATTGCCGAGTTAAGTAGTTCCACCACTAGAACCACCAGCCAGCTACCGAGCAGTAGAGCGCGTTCGACACCACTATCTCCCAGATAGAGAGCCAGTGGTATCAGAAGCAGCGATGCATAAATCTCCTGGCGGAATGCCTGCTCGTGATTAAAGCAGGCGTGAAACCCCTGTATCGAGTAACCAATGGCGTTGTTCAGGCGTTTGATGCCGGTGGCATTCTGATTACCCATCTCTATGACTCTGGTGGCCGCCAGCGCAGATCGAGTTCACGCGCCGCCTTGACATCATCGAGGCGTTTGACCGGCATGCTATGTGGCGCCGATGTGACAGTCTCCGGCTGGTGTTCTGCTTCATGGTGAATTTTTTGCATCACATCGACAAAATTATCCAGCTCTTCCAAAGACTCGGTCTCGGTCGGCTCGATCAGCAGGCACTCAGGAATCAGCAGCGGAAAGTAGGTGGTTGGTGCATGTACGCCGTAGTCGAGCATGCGTTTGGCAAAATCCATGGTGCTGACCCCCAGCTCTTTCGCCTCTTTTTTAAGGGTGAGGATGAATTCATGGCTGGCTCTGCGTTCTGGATATGCAGCCTGAAAACCTGAATCTGTCAGTAGTTTCATCAGATAGTTGGCATTCAGGGTGGCATATTCGGCAACACGCACCATGCCTTCGCGTCCCAGCATTCTGGCGTAGATGTAGGCGCGCAGCAAAACACCTGAGTTTCCTCCAAAGGCGGTGAGCTGGCCGATGGATTGAGGGCGCTCTGTTTTCGTCAGCCACTGATAACTGTCGCCGTCATAGCTGACCATTGGAACAGGCAGGTAGGGGATCAGTCGTTTGCTTACGCCGACAGGGCCGGCACCGGGACCGCCTCCGCCATGCGGTGTCGAGAAAGTTTTGTGCAGATTCATGTGGATCGCATCAAAGCCCATGTCGCCGGGCCGAACCTTGCCCAATATGGCATTGAGATTGGCGCCGTCATAGTAGAGCAGTCCTCCGGCCTTGTGGACCAGGTCGGAAATCTCGCGGATGCGGCGTTCAAAGACACCTACCGTCGATGGATTGGTCAGCATAATGCCGGCTGTCTGCGGTCCCAGGGTACTTTTCAAGGCGTCGATATCGATATCACCATCTATCATGGTCGGGATTTCGCGAACCTTATAGCCGCACATAACCGCAGTGGCCGGGTTGGTGCCGTGCGCCGCATCGGGCACAATGATTTCACTGCGTTCATGATCGCCGTTTGCCTCATGATAGGCTTTTATCATGGCGATGCCGGTAAATTCGCCCTGGGCGCCGGCAGCGGGTGTCAGTGAGACCTCGCGCATGCCGGTGACCTCTTTGAGGATCTCCTGCAACTCATACATGCAGGCCATGAAGCCCTGGCTGTGACTCTCCGGCGCATAGGGGTGGCGCGCCAGCAAGCCCGGCAGCATCGCAAGCGTGTTGCAGCTGCGCGGGTTGTATTTCATGGTGCAGGATCCCAGCGGATAGAAGTGCGTGTCGATGGAGAAGTTTTTTCTGGAGAGGCGCGTATAGTGGCGCACGCTCTGCATCTCCGATACTTCGGGCAGGGCGGCAGGCTGTTTGCGCCGCAGTGATTCCGGGATGGATTCCAGCGTTGCTGTGTTGCCGGGGGCCTGTGCGGTTGCACGCCGCCCGGATTGCGATTGTTCAAATATCAACATGAGGTATTACTCAGGACTGATCAAATTTTGGTGTAACAGGACACTTTGACTGGCGATTCATTATGCGATCGAGCTTGTCGCGAAAACTCTCTATCTGCTGTTCGGTGCGCTTCTCTGTTGCACATACCAGGATAGCGTTACCGAGTTCCGGATACTCTGCGCCAAGGTCATAGCCGCCGAGTACATTATGGGCGGCCAGCGAGCGCAGCACATTTCCGGGGGTGGCATTGATTTTCAATACGCTCTCGTGGAACACGGGGGATGAGAACAGCGCATCGACGCCGTCGATACTGCACAACTCTTCAACCAGTCTCCTGTTATTCGCATGTGCGGCAGCAGCAGTACGCGCCATTCCCTCACCACCCAGCAGCGCCATGTAGATGGTTGCCGCCGTGACCATCAATCCCTGGTTTGTGCAGATATTGGATGTCGCCTTGGAGCGGCGGATATGCTGTTCGCGCGCCTGCAACGTAAGGCTGTAACCGCGCTTGCCGTCGAGATCCTCGGTGCCGCCGATAATGCGCCCCGGCATCTGACGTACATGCTGCTGCCTGCAGCACATGAATCCCAGGTAAGGACCGCCGGACGAGAGTGGTATCCCCAGAGGCTGGCCCTCTCCACAGCAGATATCCACGCCCTCATCGCCCCATTCGCCGGGCGGCTTGAGAATGGCGAGCGCGAGCGGATTGACGACAGCGATGCTGGTTGTGCCATTACTCGTTGCCCAGTTGGTGAGCGCAGCGACATCCTCGAGCACGCCGAAAAAGTTGGGCTGGGGAATNACCAGTGCGGTGATGTCNTCACCGCTGTATTNGTCGAGNGCCTCGAGATCGGTTTTGCCGCTTGTTGAATCAAAGGGGAGCTCAATCAGCTCGATCTTCTGATGCTGCACGATCGTTTTCACTGTTTTTCGATAGGCAGGATGCAGGGTGCGCGGCAGCAGCACCCGCCTGGATTTTGATTTGCGATTGGCGCGTACAGCCATCAATATGGATTCGGCTACTGCTGATGCGCCGTCATAGAGAGAGGCATTGGAGACATCCATGCCCGTCAGAGCGGTCATCATTGATTGATATTCATAAAGCAGCTGCAGCGTTCCCTGGCTGGCTTCAGCCTGATAGGGGGTGTAGGCAGTATAGAATTCGCCGCGGGAGGCCAGCTCCCATACTGCAGCAGGAATATGGTGGTCGTATGCGCCGGCTCCGATGAAGCAGGCCGGTTGTCCATCTGCAGCTGCGCGTTGATGCATCAGTTCAGTTATTTCCATCTCGCTCATTCCTGCTGGAATGGCGTCGAGGTCGCCGCATTTCAGATCCTCGGGGATTTCATCAAACAGCCTTTCGATGCTGTCGACNCCGATGCTCGAGAGCATGCGATTGACATCATCTTCAGTGTGCGGAATGAATGGCATTAATGNTCCTCATCCTGCGCGTGTTTGATATAGGCATCAGCATCCATCAATGCGTCCAGTTCACTCTTGTCAGTCATCTTTAATGTGAATAGCCAACCCTCTTCGTAGGGTGAGTCATTGATGCTCTCGGGTGCATCACCCAGGACTTCATTGATACCGAGGATCTTACCCGAGAGCGGGCTGTAAATATCGGAAGCGGCCTTGACGGATTCAACCACTGCAATCTCGTCACCTGCAGCTATGTCGCTGCCGGCTTCAGGCAGCTCGACGAAAACCAGGTCGCCAAGCAGNTCCTGTGCGTGGTCGCTGATGCCGACAGTAATAGTGCCGTCNCCATTATCCTTGACCCATTCGTGTGTTTTTGTGTATTTCAGCCCATNGGGGGTATTGCTCATGAGAGTGCTCCATGAAAAGGGGAGGGGGTTTTAAGTTATAAGTGATAAATAATAAGGATTTGGTATTACAGTTTGGTTGCGAGTTTGCCGTGACGTACAAAGGGATATTTTACAACCTTGACTGGCAGACGTTTGCTACGCATCTCCACATCAAAACCGTGGGGTGAACCGGTCTCGATGCGGGCGAGTGCAATACTGCGTTCTAGAGTGGGCGAGAATCCGCCTGAAGTAATTTCTCCGATCTGTTTGTCAGCGGCATAAAGTTTTTGATGGCTGCGCAGAATGCCACGCCCCTCGAGGACCAGGCCGACAAGCTGTTGCGGGATACCTTCTCTTTTCTGCTTCTCCAGCGCTCCGCGTCCGATAAAAGAGCGCTCCTCGGGTTTCAATGCTACAGTCCAACCGAGTCCTGAAACCAGGGGCGTGGTTGTTTCGTCCATGTCCTGGCCATAAAGATTCATGCCGGCTTCAAGCCGCAGAGTGTCGCGTGCGCCAAGACCGCAGGGTCGTACACCTGCGTCTGCAAGGTCATGCCACAGGGCGGCACAGTCGCCCTGTGGCAGCAGGATCTCAAATCCGTCCTCTCCAGTATAACCAGTACGGGCAATGAACCAGCTTGGGTCCCAGACGGCTGAAAAAGGCTTCAGCTCGGCGGCTGCTTCACGCAGCTCTTCATTCAGCAGAGGCAGCGTTAGCTCGATTGCTTTCGGTCCCTGTATGGCGATCATCGCCATGTCGCTGCGCGGAAGCACTTCAACCCCAAATATGCCTACCTGCTCCATGATCCAGCCAAGATCTTTTTGAGCTGTGCCTGCATTGACGACGAGACGATACCAGGTCTCATCCATGAAATAGACGATCAGGTCGTCGATGACGCCGCCCTGCGGGTTGAGCATGCAGGAGTAGAGTGCCTTGCCAGTGGATTTTAGTTTTCCTACATCATTGGCAAGCAGGTGACGCAGATAGCGTTTACAATCGCTGCCCTTGAGGTCGATGATCTGCATATGTGAGACGTCGAACATGCCCGCGTGTCGGCGAATGGCGTGGTGTTCCTCAATCTGGGAGCCGTAATGCACCGGCATATCCCAGCCGCCGAAGGGCACCATGCGTGCACCCAAATCATGATGCGTCTGGTTTAAGATGGTTTTTTTATCCATAGGATTGCTCGGTACTTATCAGGTGTCAGTCCTTGAAATACCGATTTCTCTCACTGAGGGATGATTGAAACTGAGACTATAGCTTGAGAGCAGTTTTCGAGCAAATGTAATAATTGGTTCACAAAATTAGTAGACAATGGTCCGGGTCAAGCGCATGAGATATATTTCTCTCCAGGATTTGATGGGTAGATCTTGCTTCATGCGGAAAACGTGCGGATGTATACTACCTGTTTTTTCCCGATCTCTGCAGCGGGGATTGGTTCTGAATAGAGGGTAGAAATCTGTGCGCCTGATGCATGCGCTGGCAAAAGTTGGCGGAAATACCACGCTCTCCCGCATTCTCGGATTTGTCCGTGATCTGGTGTTTGCGCGCCTGTTTGGCGCCAACGAGATGACGGATGCCTTTTTNGTTGCTTTCAAGATACCCAACTTTCTGCGCAGACTGTTTGCNGAAGGTGCCTTTTCAGTCGCATTTGTGCCGGTNCTCTCCGANTACAAAGCGACACGNAGTTTTGATGATCTGAAAACCTTTGTTGATCATATCGCCAGTACTCTGGGGNTGGTGCTGTTGATAGTTTCGGTGGTTGGGGTTCTCGCGGCGCCGCTGCTGATCGCGCTGTTTGCGCCGGGCTGGTATTTTGGCGACGGTGGAGATGCAGATCTTGCAGCAGATATGTTGCGGCTTACCTTTCCCTATCTGCTTTTCATCTCACTGACTGCCTTTGCCGGCGGCATATTCAATACGCATAACCAGTTCGGTATTCCCTCATTTACTCCGGTGCTGCTGAACCTGGTATTGATCGCCTGTGCCTACTGGCTGTCACCGTTTGTTGATCCACCGATCATGTCGCTTGCCTGGGGAGTTCTGATTGCAGGCATTGCTCAATTCACATTTCAGCTGCCATTTCTTTATCGACTAAAACTGTTGCCGAAATTCACCAGGCCTACCTTCAAAGACGAGGGCATCAGCCGGGTTCTGAAGTTGATGGCCCCGGCAATATTCGGCGTTTCGGTAACTCAGTTGAACCTGCTGCTCGACACGCTGATTGCCTCTTTTTTACAGAAGGGAAGCATCTCCTGGCTCTATTACTCTGATCGCCTGATGGAGTTTCCGGTCGGTATCCTGGGCGTGGCACTGGGAACAGTTATATTGCCCAACCTCTCAAGAAAACATGCTGAATCCTCCCCAAGGGAATTTTCAGCCATGCTCGACTGGGCCTTGCGCTGGGCGGTATTGCTGGGTATTCCGGCAGCAGTTGGTTTGATGGTGCTGGCCGGGCCGCTGATTGCGACACTGTTCCAGTCGGATGTCTTCGACGCGCATGACGTGCAAATGGCGCGTTTGAGCCTCATGGCCTACTCATGCGGGTTGATTCCTTTCATGATGATCAAGGTACTGGCACCGGGGTTTTATGCGCAGCAGGACACCAAAACTCCGGTGAAGATTGCGATCGTAGCGATGGTAGTTAATATGGTGATGAATCTTATATTGATGCAATTTTTACAGCATGCCGGCCTGGCGCTGGCAACATCGATCGCTGCAGCGGTCAATGCGACGCTGTTGTTCCTGATTTTGCGTAAAAGAGAGATCTATCAACCGCCTTCAGGCTGGCCGTTGCTGCTGATGCGAGCGGCAATAGCAGCAGCAGTGATGGGAGGAATGCTCTATTGGCTGGCTGGCCCTTTGCAGCAGTGGCTGGTTTCAGACTGGGTATGGCAAACCGGCCATCTTTCCGCCTGGGTGATTGTCGGGGTAGCCGTCTATTTTGGCGCACTGGCAGTTGTGGGGGTTCGCGTCGGGGACTTTCGTGGCAGGGAGGTTGGCTAGTGCAAATGAATGTAATGTTTCCAGCGAGACCAGGCTTCAGAGTGACGTGACATGAAAGAGACTATTTTTCTCTCGCCAGGACGCCAGGACCGCAAAGATTTCTCTTGGCGAGCTATGCGCCTTCGCCTGTACGGATGTAGGTGAGGGACGTGAGCAGGACGCGGAAACTTTGCGAGAGTCATTTTTGAAATTTGACTCATTTGTAAAGATGCTGGTCACTCAACAATCCATGTTTATTTTGAAGTTATACTCTCCGGCAAGGTCTTGCCGGGGTTCAGGATGTTGTTTGGATCGAACTGACGTTTGATTTGATGCATTAACTGCAGAGCAACCGGATCAAGTTCGCGTGCGGTGTAATCGCGTTTTACAATCCCGACGCCATGTTCGCCAGAGAGGGTACCCTGCAGTTCCAGCACCAGTGAGAAGAGGTCGGACAGGCAGGCTTCGGCACGCACCATCTCCTCCGGGTCATCCGGGTTCGTCAGCAGGTTGACGTGGATATTCCCGTTTCCTGCATGGCCAAAATTGACGATTTGAATACGGTGCTGCAGCGAAAGCTGTTCCAAACCTTCAATCAGGTCCGGCAGCTGTGATATCGGTACCGCAACATCCTCGTTGATTTTTTTTGGTGCGATGTTACGCAGTGCCGGTGACAGCGCCTTGCGTGTTCTCCACAGCTGATCCACCTCCTGTTGAGAAGCGGCTATGCGGACATCTATGCAGCCATCGACCCTGGCTGCGTCGGCTACCTGGGCTGCGGCCTCGTCAATGGCATGCTTCATCGCATCGACCTCGATCATCAGTATGGCCCCGATATCAGCATCAATCTGCAGATCCGAGAAGTTGCGCACCATTTGCAGTGCGGAATGATCCATGAACTCCAGTGCACAGGGCGTCACCGGCTGCGACATGATGGCAGCTACTGCACGCGCTGCTGCGTGGATATCACGGTAGCTGGCACGCATGGTGCGTCTGCTTTCTGGCTCCGGTGTGAGTTTCAGGGTGGCCTCTGTAATCACTCCGAGTGTTCCTTCCGAACCGATTAAAAGGCGTGTCAAATCATAGCCAACTACTCCCTTGGTGGTCAGGGTTCCAGTGTGGAAACTTTTTGCATCCCCGCTTATTGCTTTCAGGGCCAGTGTGTTTTCTCTCGGAGTACCGTATTTCACGGCTCTGGGGCCGGCCGAGTTGTAGGCGAGGTTTCCCCCGATGGTGCAAATTTCCGCACTGGTTGGATCGGGTGGCCAAAAGAATCCATGTTGTGCTGATGCCTGTTGCAACGCGGCGTTGGTGACGCCTGGCTGTACAGTAGCGGTACGATTGACGGGATCGATGCCGGTGATCTTCCGCATGCGTTCAAACGAGAGCACAACAGCGTGGTGGAGCGGAACTGTTGCACCTGTTGTCCCCGTGCCGCTGCCGCGGCAGACGAGTGGAGCCCCTGCCTGGTTGCAGACCTCGATGATATCCCGGATCTGCTGGTGCGAAGATGCAAATACAACTGCCCCTGGCAGAGCTTGCAGGCGACTGTTGTCATAGCCGTAGGGCCAGCAATCGGATGTTGCTGTCAGCAGGCTGTCGCTGCCTGCTGCTGCTGCGAGGTTACGGAAAAATGTTGATGAAATGTTTCTGCTTTCGATGGCTTTCACCCTTCAAGATATTCGAAAATTTCAATGACCTTTTTTACTCCACTGATGCCGCGCACGTGTTCGACGATTGCAGGCCCCTCTTCGGCAGTTACCAGGCCGAGCAGGTAGACATTTCCCAGGGTGGTACAGATTTTGACCCGGGTTGGATCAAACCCCTTGATGCTGACCTGCCACAATGCTCCCTTGATTTTAGTGGTCAGAGCGGAATCCTTGCTGATATCCAGATTGTCAGCCCGTGGTCTGACTTCAACTTCATTATAGACGGATTTGAGTTTTGGCTGGCGGCTGACAATATGTGCAAATGTATTTGCCAGTTTCCTGTTTTCCGCCTGCCCGTAAATTAATACGCGGCGGTTGAAGCTGGTGACATGAATGCGCGAGTGTTCGGAGATTTCGGGGTGCCCACTCAATGTTGATCTTGCGCGCAATTTAATCTCCTGATCATCCATGACCGTGGCGGTGGTGCGTCTGTCGTGCATGGTTGAAGCGACAGTTACCGTGGTTGCAACGATAGCAGCAGCGCAACCTCCCAACGGTGGGAGCGTGATGAACAGGCAAAAGCATATTACCGACAGCTCTTTAAGAGAGCGCTTCAAAGGCATTTTGAATCCACTCGATTTTGACTTCAGGCTGGGCAACGATGGCAATAACATCGAAACGGCAGGGTTTGTCAAGACCATGTTGTTGCAGATAAAAATTTGCAGTTCGTGTCAAGCGGCTCTGCTTTGTGCGGCTGATGGTTGCCGCAGGAGTTCCGTAGCGGCTGTTCTTTCGGTAGCGAACCTCAACAAAAACGAGATGTTGATTGTGCAGCATAATGAGGTCGATCTCGCCCATACGGCACAGGAAGTTGCGTTCAACCAGTTTGAGTCTGTGCGATTTCAGATAATCAAGTGCATATTGCTCGGCTCGTTCGCCGGTATCCCTGCTGCTCACTCTTGCGTCAGGAGGAGAGGGGAGGTGGCGAGGGTGCACTGCTTTGAGTCAGAATTATTGATCATTCGAGGCGTATAGTGTACTCAATGTTTATGAAAGATTACCCGCAGCATTTTTTCGTGCAAGCTTTGGCAGGGTAAAATGCAGGATGTGCCGGGCAAGGGAGAGCGGAGGAGTGTTTCCCTGGGAGTTTGTCAGAGCCGCTTATTTCTTGCTGCCGGGTTGGTGTTGAGTCAGAGCGCCGTTGTGATAATGGAGCCACAGCATATTGCGTCTGATCACGCCATTACTGTCGAGGCTTAGATCACCAGTCGCTCCTTTCAGGACTTTTCCCCGACTGATATCCCCCGCATTCAGAGCCAGCAGCATGGCATCGATGCCGAAAGCGTAGAATTTCGCCAGTCCGGGATTGAAGGCGCCGCCTGACTTTAACTCCTGGTAAGAGGGGATGGATGCTGAAGTTGTCCCTGGTACCGTCCAGCGTAATACCGGTATCCAGACATTCTCAAAGTTGGAGTCCTTGAGTCCGTAAAGGCGTCTGTCATAGGCGGTTGATGATGCATAAACTGCAGAGTTCCTGTCGCCTGTGAGCAGCAGTTGAGCGCGGATTTTGCGCGCCTTGCTGGGTTTGGCAACGATGAAGACGGTATCTGACGGTGTTTTCATGGCTGATTCAACAGTGTTGGTAAAACGGCCGGCTGCCTGCGGGTAAATCACCCTGGCTGTGACTGACCCGCCCAGGGAGTGCCAGCGCAGGCGAAAGCCTTTTTCATAACGGCTTCCCCAGCTGGTGTCCGGGTAGATGATGGATGCGGTGCGATGTCCGTCAGCAAAGGCTTTCTCCGCGATCATCTCTCCCTCTGCTACGGGCGAGAGGCCAAACTGATAGACTCCCTTTGGTGAGTAATTGCTCACCTGATTGAGAGTAATCGTAGTGGAGTTGATGCCTTTGGAG
>JGI24023J19991_10002089_pt1 | contig 14790 bp, 10 predicted proteins | sample Cruoilmetagenom1_FD_19991 | JGI IMG/M metagenome (IMG submission 19991) | reverse complement strand
CGCCGCTTTCCTCTTTCCATTCCCAAACTTTGGCGATGAAATCTTCGCGGCTCATATCTTTGCGGCCAATATTGCCCTCTTCGGCTAACTTGCGTTCAACCACCATTTGGGTGGCGATGCCCGCATGGTCCATGCCCGGCTGCCACAAAACATCTTTGCCGCGCATGCGCTCAAACCGAACAAGCACGTCTTGCAAAGTCACATTTAACGCATGACCCATGTGGAGGTTTCCCGTTACATTGGGCGGCGGAATGACGATAGAATATGGCTCTAGGTCGGGGTCGTATTTGGGCTTAAACGCGCCCGCCTGCTCCCACGCCTCATAAAGGCGCTGCTCTGACGCTTTTGGATCGAAACTTTTATCTAGGCCGTTGTTGGACATATCTAATCTCATAATACAAAACCGCCCTTCCTACCGAAAGAGCGGTTTTTTCTTTACCGCGCGACGCCGCGCAATGCCAGTGATTTTACAGGCTATTTGGTCGAAGAAATCCGCTTGATTTCTTTGGTCACCGCCCGCGTCACGATACCTTTTAGGTTTTTATCGAGCCATTCTTGTAGCATAGGCTTGAGCGCCTCTTGGACAAGCTCGCCAATGGCAGGGCCATTTTCAGCCAGCTCGGCTTTTTCTTGCACCACATCAGACAGGCTCGCAAAGGCGTCAGTCGTGTCTTTCTCAGTGTCGTCACCAAGTAGGGTTTCAGTTTTTACGATGCGTACCATGGGATTTTCCTCCTGGGGTTGGTCAGTTAGTTCAGCTATTGCTGTATCAGCTGGAAGTGGGTCCAGCTGGGACTCTTCATTGATTTCAGTTTCGGGCTCGGGGATTTCAATTTCGGTTTCAGGCTCTGGGTCAAATTCGGAAACAAGGTCAGCCATTTTTTCCTCATCATCAGACGACAGTGCCGCCATGCCAACGCCAGCCGCAGCCGCCGCGCCCGCTAACAAAGCAAAATCCTTGCTGGCGTCTTGCGCAGGCAATGTAATGACGTCCGCATCATTTTCTATTATCTCTGCGCTTGGCTCTTGCGCCGCCGCTTCTCTGGCTTCGCGCGCTATGCGTGACAATTCGCTTTCACCCCTATCATCGGCTTTAGGTTCTTGCGCAGTGTCGCCGATTTCGGTCTCTTGCTCTTTAGTCTCTTGCAATGAAATTTCGTCATCAATGCTGACATCCAAAATTTCATCCAAAATCGTCTCAGGTGCACTAGGTTCTTTGCGGTCAGCGTCTGCTTCAGGAAGAAAATCTGTAGCAGGCTCGCCCTCATTTGGATGTTCTTCATCCATCAAGTCCGCCAAGAGAGATTTCACCAAGTCCAAATCTTCATCAGGTTTGCCAGAAGTTTCATCAGTTTCATCAGTTTCAGTGGTTTCAGTAGTTTCAGTGGTTTCAGCGTCAATTTCGTCGGGCTGTTCTATTTCCAGCGCGGCCTCGTGCTGCGCAACTTCGTCATAAACTGCTTCATCTGGTGCAGATTCATCTGCGGAGACCTGTAATATATCTTCTTTATCATGCTCGGATATGACCGCGTGCGCGCCAAAGGGAGCCGCGCCAGATTTAATTTTATCCTTCCAGTCCGTAGCGTCATTTGGTTTTTCATCAGCAGGCGTCAGGTAATCCGATGCATCTGCTTCCATGACAAGATCAAGAGATTCGTCAAATCCTAACGCTAAATCAGCAATTGGCTCATCAATTATCTCAATTTCATCCGCCCCTACTGTATTTTCAACCACCAATTGTTCACTATCGAAAGTATCTGGAACACTTTCAGCGCTCGGCGCTAACTCATCAGCGGCCTCCTCCAACACCATGACATCCAGATCAACTTCATCCATGTCTTGCGTCACAGCTTCAAACTGTTCGTCATCATCTATGATTGTTTCCAGAGCAAGTTCAGGTTCTTCATCACTCTCCTCAATGGATTCCATCAACTCAAGTATATCATCAGTTTCATCAGCAGGCTCGGAGACGAGTTCAGGCTTGTTTTCGCCGCCGTCATCTGGCTCTTCTGCAATTACATCACTGCTCGAAAAATCTGCACTTTCAGTCTCAGTCTCTGTCTCAGTCTCTGTATCAGTGTCCGCAAGCGCAGGTATTTGCAAAATATCTTCAATATCGACAACGTCTTCATCTGTTTCAAGTTCAAGACTATCCCCTGATTGCCCATCATCTTCAGCAGTGCCGTCAACGGTGACCTCTGCTTCTTCACTTATTTTATCATCGGCAATAATTTTACGAATAGAAGACAAAATGTCTTCCATAGTCGGTTCATCACCGCCATCACTAATTTCAACTGTATCCATCGTCGAACCCATTACTATTGTTTCTGAGATGTTGTTACCGCCATGCTCTCCCCCGTGCCAACATACTTAATATTCGCAAATCACTTGCAAGGGTAAGGCAACACGCAGTGCTTGTCTAGGCGTACCAGACTTCTATTCTTAAGCGAATCGTAAATATCCGAAAATACGAAGTAATTTTACTCAGGCGTATCGGATTTTACACGCGTAATGATTAGTTCTGGCGTAGGATCAATAAGATCAGGATCTGCATTTTTTGTTTCTGGATCAAATGGGTCATCAATCGTGGCCATATCCAATAAACTTTTCGGAATGTCCGGCAGCTGTCTGATGATTTTCCCTGTGGCATTTGCGGCAGGTACTGGGCCAATTGTTTTGGACAAACCAGAAGCGTCTTCCCCGGCATTCCCGGCAGTTTCAGAGCCAGGAAGCAAAGCGTCAGCCAAGTCGACTAAATCTGTGCTCACTTTATGCCCTGCAAACCCAATAGCGCCAGGTATATCGTTAACAATATCTTCTATTGGGTCAGGAATATATTTCCCAAATGAGTTAACTGTGACAGCGTCGAAGTTATCCTGCGGGTCGTAATGGTCCACTGGCAATTGCAGTGAATACGCATCAAACCCGCCCATAGTGACCAACAATTGATATGTCGCAACATTCAGATTACGCTCCGCCTGAACCACGGTAAGCTTAGCATTAAGAAGCTCTTGCTCTGCGTTTAATAGGTCAAGCGTGTCGCGGGTGCCAACCTGCTGCTCTAGTTCAACGCCTTCATAAGCAATTTCCGCGGCCGCAACCTGTTTATGGCCAGATGCCAATGTGCGTTCAGAAGCAATAACTTGCGCCCATAAATTAGCTATTGTTTGATCAATCGCCTGCTCAGCATCGCGGGTTTCAAACTTTGAGCGCATTTTCGCTTGCTTGGCCGCGCGAACGCGGGACTGATTTACACCGCCAGAATAAATCGGCACTCGAATTTGAGCTGTAATCGAGGCTGATTCGGCGCGCGGGATATTTGCGCTGGTATCGCGGCTTCCTTGCAAGGTTCCATTGATGCTTATCGTCGGGCGTCCAGCGGATTTTGCCACATGGATAGCCGCCTGCGCCGCATTTTCGTTATAACGCGCGGCAATAAGCTGCGGATTATTCGCCCTAGCGCGCAATTGTGAATCTCTTAGAGACGTTGGCAATAAAAACTGTGGCGGCTTGGTCAATTGCTCTGGCACGTGGCCAACAAACCGAACATAGGCTGCGCGGCTAATCGCGAGCTGTGCGTCCGCATTTGCCAATCCCGTTTCGGCCTGCGCTAGGCGCGAATCAGCCTGCGCAATATCTGTGCGTGTACCTTCGCCAACGTCGAAACGGTCTTGCGCCGCGAACTTTTGCCGCGCAAGTACCCGCACATTATTGCGGCGGATTATTGCTGTTTCCTCATCACGGAGCACATCAAGATAAGCCGTAGCCGCGGAGAGAAGTACATTTTGCTCCTCATTACGAAGGCCTTGCCGCGAAGACAAAACGCCCGCTTTAGCTTGCGCCCGTAATCCGTTAACACGGCCACCTTGATACAATGGCTGGATAATACTGAGCTGCCCTTGCCGAGGCTCAAGATGGGAAACATTACTGCCGCCAAAAAATGATGGGGATTCAGAACGGCTCAGGCCCACACTGCCTGTGCCCGCAATGGTGAAACGGCCTGCAGATTGGGCCTGCACATAGTTTTCATCCGTTTCGCGTACCCGGGCACGTTCAGCCATAAGGCGAGGATTGTGCTGATATGCTGACACCAAAGCCTGCGTAAAATCTTCGGCGAAAGCCGCACTACTAAAGCAAGTGCTTAGAGCCAATAAACTCAAGCATGAAAATTTTGTGTTTTTATAAAATGACAATTTCATAGGACGACAACCATAACGGAATTATTTTGTCTTCATAGGACAAATTTATAGGACAAATTTTTGCGCGGGCTCAAACCCAGGCAGAGTTGGAATATTAGCATCAAACACAACGCGCTCACCTATACTATCCCCAATTTTCGTAAAAATCGTAACACGGCAAAGCGGGCCTTCAGTGATAGCGCAAACCAACCGCCCGCCATTCGCGAGCTGTTCGAACCAAGACGCCGGTATTTCAGCTAAAGCCCCGCCGACCATGATAACGTCAAATGGGCCATGCTCAGCCGCGCCAACTTTCAGGTCCCCCTGCACGACAGCCGCATTTGTAACGCCGCAGCGATCAAGCAATGCATTTGCCTGTTGTACGCGCTCTTGCGTGTCCTCAAGGGCAACAACGGTTTCGGCAAGTTCTGCCATCACCGCAACGCTATACCCACGCCCGCTCGCAATATCGAGTACGATGTCTGTGGGCGCGATGTCAGCAGCTTCAATCATTTTAGAAAAATCACGCGGACGGAGCATAAACCGCCCCTCGCCCAAATCTACATTGGCGTCGCCATAAGCAAGCGCCGTTTTTGACTTTGGCACAAAGCATTCGCGCGGCACATGGAGAAATGCGGCTTGGATGGCTTTGTCCGTCACATCATTGGTGCGGATTTGGCTATCGAGCATAGTCTCACGCGCTTTGGAAAAATCAAACATGTTCACACCTTTTCATACAGTATTTGCCCCAATATGAATTGAGTCGTATATTTGTTCTCCCTATACCCCGCCCAGCGGGGCAATGGCAATGGCTCAATCATGCACAGCACCCATAAATTATTGCACATAATGTCACATTTAGCCCTCTAATTCAGTTGCAAGCGGTGAAGAGCTCGGATATACCGCCCCTTCCCAAAGAGGGATTTAGGTACCATGGCGGAGTGGTTACGCTCTGGATTGCAAATCCAGCCACCCCGGTTCGATTCCGGGTGGTACCTCCAAATTTTCTTACGAATGGATGTCTATCATGAAGCCAACGCTGACCGCATTTGCTAAGAATTTATCTTTTACCAAATGGCGAAACCCTAGTTTTACGGCATTTACACCGTCCCGAATCAAAATCGAAACTTTAGCAGGCCTCACAGTTGCGCTTGCGCTCGTCCCCGAAGCTGTCGCTTTTTCATTCGTTGCCGGCGTGAACCCACTTGTTGGCCTGTATGCCGCCTTTATTGTTGGCCTGATTACAGCGATTATCGGCGGCCGCCCTGGCATGATTTCCGGCGCAACAGGCGCGCTGGCCGTAGTTATGGTCGAGCTTGTGTCCCATCACGGGGTCGAGTATTTGTTTGCAACTGTCGTTTTAATGGGGGTTTTACAGATATTAGCAGGCGTATTGCATTTTGGGAAATTTATTCGGCTTGTGCCCCACCCCGTTATGCTTGGCTTCGTCAACGGACTGGCTATCGTTATTTTCATGGCGCAAATGTCCCAATTTAAAATTTGCCCAGAGGGCACAAAGGTATTGATAGACGGCGCAAAAACCTGCCCAGTGGATGTAAAAGAATGGATGGAACTCGGACAAATGATGCAAATGCTGGGCCTTGTAGGCCTGACTATGGCGATTATTTGGGTGATGCCTAAGATCACACATATTGTCCCTGCCCCGCTGGCGGGTATTGGCATTATTGCCGCTATCGTCATTGGCTTTGGGATTGATGTCCCGCGCGTGAGCGATCTTGCCTCTATCAAAGGCGGTCTGCCCAAATTTCAAATGCTGGATATACCGTTTAACCTCGAATCTCTAAAAATTATTCTGCCCTACGCGCTCATTCTAGCCGCCATCGGCCTGATAGAAAGCTTGTTAACGCTCAACCTTGTAGGCGAAATGACGGGGACGCGCGGCGGCGCTTCCAAAGAATGCGTGGCGCAAGGCGTGTCTAACACTGTTACAGGTTTCTTTGGCGGTATGGGCGGCTGCGCTATGATCGGCCAGTCTATGATCAATGTGAAATCTGGTGGCCGAACACGCCTATCTGGCATAATGGCGGCGCTCTTTCTGCTGTCCTTTGTCTTGGTTGGCTCCCCCATCATCGAGCGGATCCCCCTCGCAGCCTTGGTCGGCGTCATGTTCATGGTCGTCATAGGCACGTTCGCTTGGCGCTCGCTGATGATCATGCGGCGTATCCCCCTCTCTGACGCCCTTGTCATCGTGTTGGTGACTGTCGTCACTGTCATGACCGACCTTGCCATTGCCGTGATTGTCGGCGTCATCGTATCTGCCTTAGTGTTCGCGTGGACGACAGCTACCCGTACACACTCCAGAACCGAAACAACCGAAGACGGCACCAAGATTTACAAATTGGAAGGCCCCCTATTTTTCGGCTCGGTCGAAAGCTTTACTGAACTATTTGATCCCGAAAACGACCCAGATAGTGTCGTCATAGATTTTTTAAACAGCCGGGTTGTTGACCAATCTGCACTGCAAGCTATCGAAGCTCTGGCTTTTAAGTATAAATCACGTGGTAAACATTTGCAGCTTCGGCACCTCACTCGTGATTGTCACCAACTCTTAAAGCGCGCAGGTCAGCTTATGGTAGATTCGGACGACGATCCGGAATACGAAGTCGCTACCGATTTCTCTATTAAAACAGGTGTTTTAGGCGCTGGGCATTAGTATATGTTAGCGTTCGATTCAGACATCTGAATCAAATATAAAAATAATTGTGCACGTTAACTTTATCTTAACCACGATAGTTAATAAAGGCAGTGTCTTCTCTTGAAGACACCCCACCATTCACCTAACACCTTTGGGAGCTTCTTAGCTCCCACTTTTTTTGCCTAAATCTCACCTCAAAAACATTAGGTGAAAAAATATTGTTTATATGGTAAAATTCGCTTGTAGGCGCGCTAGACTTAGTGTTATTAGCTCGCGTTCCAAAGAACGGTATTCCGCAATAGCTCAGTTGGTAGAGCAATTGACTGTTAATCAATGGGTCGCAGGTTCGAGTCCTGCTTGCGGAGCCACTCTTTATCTCAACATTGTGATAATACGAGTTATCTCAACTTTCTATTATCACAAGCGACGACCCTGTTTCCTTTAGATTTAGCACGATAGAGGCCGAATTGTGGCATTGTCAGAGGAAAGTCAGTAGTTTGCAAGATTTGATTTTAGGTTGCGATTAAGCGGCGAGTTCTCGCCATTCAGCCAAAGCTTGATCTCGGTGTTTTTTAAAAGTTTCTCTTCGGTTTAAATGTCGTTCGTGATTAAAGTGATTGTGGAACTGGGCGTGGATAGATACGAATTTTTGAAGTGATTTCTCTGCTCTGAATTTATTCATTGCTCGCTCTCGTCGGCGAAACGGTTGGTGTGAATTTTCCGCCTGATTGTTATTGTGTTTTGTCGTATCTTGCTTATTCATATTCCCCAATTGACGCATTGCAGCTTTGTATGACCTTAGTTTGTCAGTGATTATCGTCTGAGACGGGCCGTGTCTCTTCATAATTTTGCGCAAGAATTTCATAGCTGCCTGACGATTCCGTCTCTTGGTGACGTAAGTTTCCAACACCTCACCTTCCTGGTTTACAGCTCGCCACAGATAATGAAGTTCACCATTTATTTTGACGAAAACTTCATCCAAATGCCATTTCCAATGTGTATATTGGCGGTAATTGTTAACTCGCTTCTTGCGTATATCAGAGGCGAATACTGGCCCAAATTTATTTCACCAAGCTCTCACTGTCTCGTAGCTGATATCTATACCGCGTTCGTGTAGCAAATCTTCGACGTTTCGCAAAGATAATGGAAAACGAACATACATTAAAACCGTAAGGCGGATAATTTCAGGCGAAGTTTTATAGTATTTGAATAAATTGCTCATGACAAATGTCTAAATGTCAGCTATTGAGCAATTATGAACTTTCCTCTGACAATGCCCTCACCAATTTGGTACACGCCGCAATAAAGAGAAATTATGACTAAACCGATTACAGAGCCGTTTTTAAAGAGGGCTTTGAAAGACCCGCTATTGCATTTTTTAATTCTTGGCGGGATGCTATTTGCTGCTGTCTCCATATGGGGAAATGACGCAAAACCTAAGAACGAGATTGTTATCACAAGGGCTGGGCAACAACATTTGGCTGACTTGTTTTCCCTAACCTGGCAGCGGCAACCGACGGCGGATGAGCTGTCTAACTTGGTGGAAGAACATATCAAAGAAGAAGTCTATTACCGCGAATCCTTGGCGCTTGGTCTTGATACTAACGATACAATTGTCCGCCGCCGCCTACGTCAAAAATTGGAATTTATGCAAGAAGATTTATCAAGTTTGGCAGAGCCAACAGACAATGAGTTAAAGGCATATTACGAAGCTCACATAGATAAGTACCAGACCGATCATATATTTTCTTTTAAACAAATATTGATCTCGTCAAGCCAACTAAAAGATGACGATCCAGAGATTATACAGTTATTGGTGAAGCTCCAATCTGGTACCCAGCCTGAAAAATTGAGCCACTCCAGCTTGCTGCCCGTTTCTATGAACCTTGAAACAGAAAAATCAATTACCAACACATTCGGCATGGATTTTATGGAACAAATATCGGATTTCGAAACTAAGGGATGGAGCGGGCCAATTTACTCTGGTTTTGGCACACATTTGGTCAATGTGAGCCTAAACCAAGGTTCTAAACCACTCACTTTCGAACAGGCTAAAAGCAAAGTCGCGATTGATTACACCCAAAACCAAAGAGAACAAGCAGCGGTGAATTATTATGAAAGCCTACGCGGGCAGTATATTATTACCATTGAAAACCCTGAATAATGTGCAGGTCGTTATCTATAGTATTGTTCCTTTTTATGAGCGTTATTTTCATTCCGCTTGCCACCGCGCATGAACTACGCCCAGCCTTTTTATCGATCACTGAAACCAGTGATGCGCAGTACAATATTCTATGGAAGACCCCTGCCCTCGGTGAAAAACAATTGGCGCTCAAGGCAAATTTTCCGGAAAATTGTAACATCTCAAATGGTTTGCGCCGCGTAGAAGAAAACAAATTCGCTATCGAAACATGGACCCTTACATGCCCCATATCCTTACGCGGGCAAAGCGTCAGCATTGGCGGATTAGAAAAAACCCTCACCGATGTTTTGGTGAAAACGACGTGGGCAGACGGCGAGAGTTTCACCGCTCGCCTAACCCCGGATAAAACCCGTCTCGATTTCGCGAACGCACAACAACAAGGTGGCGTGATAGAAACCTATTTTGTCTTAGGTGTTGGTCATATACTGGGCGGTATAGACCATTTATTATTTGTCCTTGCGGTTATGCTGTTGATTACACGCGGTAAGAAATTATTCTTGGCCATCACGGCGTTCACTCTTGGCCATAGCGTAACTTTGGCTCTAGCGACGCTTGACATTGTGCGCCTTAACCCAAGGCTAGTCGAGCTTCTCATCGCTATGAGCATCATCCTGATGGCTTATGAAGCTGCAAGACGTTGGCGCGGAAAATCTGGCCTAACCTTAGAATACCCTTGGGTGGTAACTTTCCTCTTTGGCCTTTTGCACGGGTTCGGGTTTGCAGGTGCTCTGCGCGATATTGGCTTGCCACAAGCCGATATTCCTTTGGCACTATTGTTTTTCAATATCGGCGTAGAAGCTGGGCAACTCTTGTTCATAGGCGCTGTAGTGGTCTTAGCGCTCTTGCCGTTCCTAAGACATATTTCCACAAGAAAGGCATCTATGCTTTTGGCGAGTTACGGTATTGGCATTATGGCCGTGTTTTGGACATTACAAAGAATTTCACCATTGTTGATTGCGTAAATTATTTAGCATTTGTTGTCCAAAACACGGTCGCAAACTTGATAAATAAGCTCCTATTGCGAAGCACATAGTCAAGTGCTTGATAGTATGTTAGCCTATTTTGGCGAAGAATATTAAAAAGGCAGATTATGAACGGTGCAGAAACTCTAATTCAGGTTTTAAGTGACAGCGGAGTCGAGGTTTGTTTTGCTAATCCTGGTACGTCTGAAATGCATATGGTAGCGGCCATCGACGGTCAGCCAAAGATGCGCGCCGTGCTAGGCCTATTCGAAGGCGTGGTGACAGGGGCTGCCGATGGATATGGCCGCATGGCCGATAAACCTGCCGCAACATTATTGCACCTTGGCGCTGGGCTCGGTAACGGGCTAGCCAATTTGCACAATGCGCGCCGCGCGTATTCACCCGTAGTCAATATCGTTGGGGATCATGCGACATATCATTTAAAATATGACGCCCCCCTAACATCGGATGTCGCAGGCGTAGCAGCGCCTATGTCAAACTGGGTTGGTACGTCTACATCGCCGGATGATTTGGCCAAGAAAGGCGCGCAGGCCATAGAAGCTGCAATGGTCTATCCTGGGCAGGTCGCGACTTTGATAGCGCCAGCCAATCACGCTTGGGACGATTGCAAAAAAAACGCAAAGCCTGCGCAGACTTCAAAGCCTAAACCCGCAACCAAAACCGCTCTTGAAAAGGCGGCGCGGACATTGCGAAAACCCGGCAATACGGCATTGTTCTTGGGAGGCCGTGCCTTGCGCGAAAATGCACTGGAACAGGCTGGGCGAGTTGCGGCGGCGGCGGGATGNCGANTNCTNTGCGAAACATTTTCAACGCGTATGCAGCGCGGAGCCGGACGGGTCGCCGTAGAGCGCCTACCCTATTTTGGGGAGATGGCGGCGGATTTTATCAAAAATTTCGACCAGATTATTTTTGTGGGCGCAAGCCCGCCTGTATCGTTTTTTGCCTATCCGGGTAAGCCCAGCTTTATCCCAGCGGAGCATACGGAGTTGGTCATTCTTGCCGATATTCACCGTGACGCGCAAGATGCGCTGGCGCGATTGGCAGATGCGCTGGATGCCCCCAATGAACCCGCTAAAGTGCAAGCACCTATGCTGATGCCAGTGGAAGCTGGCCGTCTTACAGCGGCTGGGGTTGGTACTGTTGTAGCTGAATTGATGCCTGATAATGCAATTATTTCCGACGAAGCCGCCACCGCTGGACTGGCACTATTTCCCTTAACCGCAGGCGCGGCCAAACATGACTGGCTTAACCTAACGGGCGGGTCTATCGGGCAAGGACTGCCGCTTGGTGTCGGCGCTGCTATTGCCTGCCCTGACCGCAAAGTCATGTGTCTACAGGCTGATGGCAGTGGCATGTACACTTTGCAGGCGCTCTGGACCATGGCACGGGAAAATCTAGATGTGACTACGGTCATTCTAAATAACTCCAGCTATGCCATTCTTAATATCGAACTAGCGCGGGTTGGCGTTAGTAATCCCGGCCCCAAGGCTTTGTCTATGCTTGATCTCTCTAACCCATCTATAGATTGGGTGAAATTGTCAGAAGGACAAGGCGTACCAGCAGTGCGCGCAGACACGGTAGAAGGTTTTCACAAAGCCCTGAAAGATGCGCTGGCTCATAAGGGCCCGCGCCTCGTCGAAGCCATAATTCCGAGTCCTGGTGGATAGAAAGGCGGATAGCACTATGCCAACGCTTAACCTCGTACCTGCCTCAACAAGCGATTATCGGCGGCTGGCAGAAAAACGCCTGCCGCGTAACTTGTTCGACTATATTGACGGCGGGGCTTACAGCGAAACCACGCTTAAAGCCAATGTTGTGGATTTTGAAAAAATTCAAATGAAACAGCGGGTGATGCATGATGTTTCTAACATCGACACCAAGGCCCAATTACTTAGTGAACAATTGGCAATGCCCTTAGTGCTCGCCCCTATCGGCTTGGCGGGCATGATGGCGCGGCGCGGTGAAGTACAGGCGGTTCGGGCGGCAGAAAAAGCGGGCATACCATTTTGCCTGTCGACGGTTTCCATATGCTCACTAGAGGAAGTCGCCAAAGCGGCGAGTAAACCGTTTTGGTTTCAGCTCTATATGATGCGTGACCGTGGTTATGTGAAAGACCTGCTCGGGCGGGCTAAAGCCGCCGGATGCAAGACGTTGGTGTTCACCGTAGATTTGGCGGTGGTTGGTGCACGCTATAGGGATGTCCGTAACGGCATGGCAGGCGGGCTTTCGGGCTTAGGCAAATTGCGCGCTGGCCTTGAATATCCCCTTCATCCGAAATGGGCCTTTGATGTTGGGGTGAAAGGCAAGCCCCACACATTTGGCAATCTGGCAGATTTCGTGCCGAGCGCAAAATCCATCGTCGATTTCAAAGCCTGGGTCGACGCGCAATTTGACCCAAGCTGCACATGGAAAGACATCGAATGGCTCAGATCGATGTGGGACGGCAATCTTGTTATTAAGGGTATCCTTAGCCAGAAGACGCTAAATCTGCCGTACGCTCTGGCGCCGACGGCATAGTTGTTTCTAATCACGGTGGTCGGCAATTAGACGGTGTTTCTTCATCCATCAATATGACACCGCGCATATGTGATGCCGTTGGCGACCAAACCACAATCATCATGGACGGCGGTGTGCGTAGCGGACAAGACATAGTCAAAGCGCTCGCCAATGGGGCTGAGGCCGTTATGGTCGGGCGGCCATGGATTTGGGCGTTGGCTGCCCGCGGCGAGACCGGGCTTGATGCACTGCTAAGAACATTTAAGGCGGAAATGAATGTGAGTATGGCGCTGACAGGCGTGCCAAATATTGCCGATATTTCAGAGACAATTCTGGACTAGCTAGCAACATCTATTGGTTTTCCATGTTCCAAATAACTCATGATATTTCCAATCGCGCGCATGGTTCCCATTGGCCTATCCGTCTCGCCCATAGACTTACACATACTCTTGGCATACGGAATTTGCGAGTTTGTAATCATCTTCAGTTTCCCATGCCCAAGTGTAGAGTACGTCAAGTTTCTCGCGGGCAACAATACGGCAACAGGCCGGTAAAATGAACGTGACCTCCATAGCGGATTGCTGCACTTTTCGTTTGCATTTATCGCTTTGTTAAAGTTACCCCAGAATACACAAAAACCTCAGCCTGAAACTGAGGTTTTCAAATATTCAGCCATTTAATAAAAATGGCGCTAGTGACGGGGCTCAAAAATATATTTTTTTACTTTTATGTTTCAATGACTTAACTAGCTTTACAATGCGAATTGAATCCCACCTCGTGTATCAAAATGAATCGGCATAACAAACCGTCGTTCCGCGCTCACCTTTTCTGACATTACCGCCAAGGATTAAGGCTTGTTTATAGGTAAGCCAAACTTGCGTTGTGCGCCGCGTTTCAATGGCCGCGCCCCATAATAGCAAAATATTGATGCCAGAACAATTTCGTTTTGTATGACCGTTACTCGGCAATCCCAAAAGCGTAGTAATATCAGGTCTACCCCAAGGCTGTGCCCAAGGCGCACGGCCTGCTACCAGTTCATGAATTACGGTGTCCGCAACATCTTGATAAAGGTCGGTACGTTTTTACGTCTGTTTTTTAGGTTTGGGCGCGGGCAGAAAAGCCACTGGCGTAAGGTCAGTTTCGGGGTGTTGCAAAGCAGTTAAGGCCATCGGGTTGTCTCCAATGCCTGCCCAAAAAGCACCTGCCAATCAGACGCAAAACAATTCCCCGCCCCCCGCAGGCGTCAGGGATCAAAGCCCATTTTTAATCATGGGTGGAGACAAGTGAAGCTCTTGCGACGCGCAGGCTCCACTCGCGCGAGCCCGCTCGCGGCTCGCCGCGAGACGCCCAAATACTACCCTATAAAAATAAATCTAACGCTCCCAATCGTCACTGATATACCTACTGGCCATGAATAGAAGTACGGCTGCAATCACATAGAAAATTGTGCCAGTAAGTATTGAGTAACGCAGGCTTTCATCGCCGTATTTGGCGTTTAAGGCGTCTGATATGACACCGATTAATAACGGACCAAGAGCTATGCCGATTAGGTTGTTAATCAGTAGAAACAAAGCCGCCGCGCTAGCGCGCATATTAGGCGGCGCTATGCCTTGGATTGCTGCGAGCACAGGTCCAAGCCATACAAGTCCAAGGCCCGTTGGTATCATGAGGGCAAAAAACACTACAAGTAGATTATTTGACATCAGGCCGAGCATGTAAAACGGAACGATAATGGCAAATGCGATTGTCGGGACGAGAACATAAGCACGTTTACTTTTACTCCCGAATTTGTCAGACAGCGAACCACCGAGCCACATGCCTAACATGCCAGAGAGCAAAATAATTGTCCCGTAAAAATAGGCTGCATATAAAACGGGCGTTGGGGTTTCAGGTAACATCCAACTTGGAAGCCAGCTAAAAAACCCGGGCAATTCATCCCCAAAACTGCGCACAAGGTAGGAGGCCATCCAGCCAAATAACCCGTAGCCCATCATAGACGATGATGCGGCGCCAAATGACATAAACCAAAAGCTTGGTTTCTTAAAAATCGTTCTGCCAACTTGTTTTATACTTGCAGGCTCTATTTGAGCGGACGGCGGATCATAATGCCCTCGCGCTGGTTCGCGAACGATAAAGCGAAAAATTGGCGCAATAGCAATCCCCATCAGACCGACAATAATAAAAGCCCACCGCCAATCAAGAATAGTACTAATAACGCCGCCAAAAACAATTCCGATTGCGCTGCCGATTGGGATGCCAAACGAATAGGCCGCT
>JGI24023J19991_10002084_pt1 | contig 14804 bp, 14 predicted proteins | sample Cruoilmetagenom1_FD_19991 | JGI IMG/M metagenome (IMG submission 19991) | reverse complement strand
GACTTTAGGAGTGACGAAGAATCTAATACTATTTATTCTTCCATTTAAGCAATAAGTACAAAGCGAGTGGCGTAGCCCAGTTACCACTTCGTTCAATAAAGTCTATAACTGAACCTCCAGCTATGGGTCTTATCAATGCAGTTAGAAATGCCCAAAATACCGCCCAAATAAGAACAATTCGTAATGGTTTGATGAGTACAGAAATGGCAATTAAAATATCTAAGCCACCAATATATGGCATAATTTTAATAGCGGTTTCTTTTGAAAAGCCAGTGAATTCTAAAAAAGGAATCCACGATTGGTGTACTTGAATAGCATAAATGCCATGACCAAAAAAAACACCAAAAACACCAATTTTTAGTACCCAAATAATAATTTGAAGAGGTTTATCGGAGTTTGTAGCCATCAAAATTCTCTAATGTGTCAGGGTTTACTACTTCTACTTCTATGCTATTGGCATTGACATGAAATAAGACCAAAGCATTTTGAGTTGTAAATCCACTTGCTTTGTCAGACCAAGGTGTTTGTTCTTGTGCATAGTATGGAGCTCCGGCTGCACCATTATTAATTTGATAAATGGTTCTGCTCAATTTTATCTTTTCTGGTTTATAATTTTCAGGATAGATATTGGTTTCTGGGCCAATTTCTGTTCTTGCATAATTATGTTCATCACCCGTTAAAATGGCAATTACTTTTTTGCTTTTATTGACAAAAAGATCTAATAATTGATCTCTTCTTTCAATAATACCTTTGTCTAAAGCTTTACCAGCCACCCAAGATCTATATTCATTATTACCGCCATACCACATATCATCACTTACATGACCTCCATTAGGGAAAAACGGTGTATGCTCAGTAACAAAAATATGATCGATAGTTGAATCATTTTCGAGCTTGGAAATAGTTTCATTTACCCAAGCAAATTGTTGATCCATGATATAGCCATGTAAACCACCACTGGTTAGTGGAATTTTACTTGTTGAAGGAGCATAAAAATAATTTGAATTCATTACAACTACCGCAACATTATCATAAGTATAATAAAAAACATTTTCTTTATAGGGAGGAAAATCCATTTGTTTTTTGTTGGGATCATAAACTGCACCATCTTCACTTATAGGGCCATTTGTAGGGTTTACAAAGTTATTTGCAAAAATTACTTCAGAAGATTCGGTTTCAAACGGAAATCTATCCACAGAAGTTCCATAATTTTCTTTGTCAGCTTTAAAAACTCTAAGTAAAGCTTCATGGTTTCCCATACTAGTATACACAGGGAAATAATGAGCAAAAGGTTCTATGGCTCTTTTAAAATTTGCATACTGTAGATTCATTTCATCAATATTTGATGCATAACCATCAATAAGGTCTCCAGAAAATTGCATAAAACTAATTTTTTCATGGCTAGCCAATGCCATCATTTTTTTTATAATATAAGAATTGGCACCATATATATTCCTTTCCCCTCCACCTTTTCCTTGTCGAGAATCACTAGCATAAGCAAATGTAAAGGGCTTTCTAGCTCCAAGTTCTGGTGCAGTAGTAAAGCTATAATTTTGTGTGTTTTGACCAACAGATATAGTGTAAGGATACATCGTGTTAGCTTCTAAATCTGAAATTTTTATTTCATGATGCGTGTCTTTTTCAGAACTATAGTCTTTATCATTTACCCTTACTCTAACTGAAGTTGGTAGATTTGTTTCTAAAGAAATTGTTGCTCCATTGTCAGTAATTAGATTAATAAAAGGACCTTCAATAATACCTGGCACTACTTCAAATCCGTTTGCAATTACCCTAAAAGGAACAATACCATCATAAAGAATTTGACCTCTTTTTGTAACCACACGGTATCCTAGAGTTCCTTTTCCATGCTGCTCCCAATCAATCATATCATATCTGCCTGCCATTTGCTTGATATTGAGATTGGTTTTACCTTTGCTAATGGTTGAAGGGCTTTTAAAATAAACAGGTAGTGGATGTTTTGAATCCTTAAAAGGAATAAATCCAAAATATAATGTGCCTTCAAAGTCTGGAATTCCAAAATCAAAGGCAATACCTTTTGCAGTACCTTTTGGGTTTCCTTTCATATTACTTAGAGTATAATCAGGATTGGAAATTGTTTCGTAAATTTTTTTACCGTCTTTTTCTAAATACAATTTACCCGTCTCATCTGCATGAATATTTGTGTAGATATCTGGAATAATTGATTTCTGAGTTATTTGACTTGTACTTTTACAAGAAAAAAAGAAAACAAAAATTAGACAGTAAATTATTTTGTTGAGTTTAATAGTTATCATTCGATATCATATTTAATAATGAATATGTAAATATAGGATTAATTATAAAACTGTTGTCACAATAATCTATGTAACTGTTAAAATTAGATTCTTTAGAAGTGTTTTAGATATAAAAGAAAATATTATCTTTAGCACCAAAATTTACAATTGTGTTGTCAAAGAATTTGGCAACAAAGTTATTGAAGCATAATCAATTTAAAAACAATTAAGAACATACCATAAAGTATGATAAAGCCTCTAAAGCGAGTACCCGATAAAGAACCCATTCCAACCAATCAAATAGATTCCAGTTATAAGAAACTTAGATTACAAGTTTTTTTAGGGATATTTATTGGTTATGCGGGATATTATTTAGTGAGAAAAAATTTCTCATTAGCTATGCCTGATTTAGTAAAAGAGGGTTTCTCAAAAGGGGAGTTAGGTTTGGCTCTTTCAGGTATTTCCATAGCTTATGGATTGAGTAAATTCTTGATGGGTAATGTGTCTGATAGAAGTGATGCTCGAAAATTCATGTCTATAGGTTTACTATTATCAGGTATTACTATGCTAGCTATGGGAACAATTCCTTTAGCTACATCTTCTATACCTATTATGTTTGGTATTTTATTGCTTAACGGATGGTTTCAAGGTATGGGTTGGCCTCCTAGTGGACGGGTTATGGTACACTGGTTTTCTATAAAAGAACGGGGTACAAAAATGTCTATTTGGAATGTAGCTCATAATGTAGGTGGCGGACTCATAGGGCCATTAGCGATTCTCGGTGTAGCATGGTTTAATGATTGGCATGCCAAGTTTTACTTACCAGGAATACTAGCTATAGGTATTGCTATTTTGACATATATATTAGTTCGAGATAGACCAAAAGCCATGGGTTTACCTCCTATTGAAGAGTATAAAAATGATTATCCTCATAATTATGATAAAGTTGATGTGGAAACTAAAGCTTCAGCAAAAGAAATATTCTTTAAACATGTTTTTAACAATAAATTATTATGGCTTATTGCCATAGCAAATGCTTTTGTTTATTTGGTTAGATATGGTGTTTTAGATTGGGCACCTACCTATTTAGAAGAAGTAAAGCAATTCTCATTAGAAGAATCTGGATGGGCATATTTTTTGTATGAATGGGCAGGAATTCCTGGCACTTTAATAGCCGGTTATGTTAGTGATAAATGGTTTAGAGGAAAACGAGCACCTGTGAGTATCATTTATATGATATTGGTTTTGATTTTTGTTTTTATCTATTGGAAAAATCCTGTAGGCCATCCATTAATTGATAACTTATCTCTTGTTGCTATTGGCTTTTTAATTTACGGTCCTGTAATGTTAATTGGTGTACAAGCTTTAGATTTAGTACAAAAGAAAGCAGCAGGTACAGCTGCTGGGTTTACAGGCTTGTTTGGATATCTAGGCGGAGCGGTAGTTGCTAATATAGCTATGGGATATATTGTAGATATTTTTGGCTGGAATGGCGGATTTAAACTGTTAATTTTCGCCTGTGTAATGTCAATAATTTTAATAGGGCTATCATGGCGATTAGAAAATAAAAACGATACGAATAAAGAATCTATGGTGAATTAAATACAAATTATAAATAATGAAACGAGCATGTTAATAGTATTATCACCCAAAGGAATGATTAATAGTGAACCTGCCTGCGGCAGGCAGGCAACACGTGACAGTTAAAAACAATAAATATAAACATATGAAAAAAGTAAGCATAGTAAAAATAGCATTATACAGTTTAGTATTACTAATTAGTTTAACAGCTTGTAAAAGTGTAGCTATAGCTGAAAAAACGACTAAAGTTGAAACTTCTTTTAAGGATATTGAAGGATTTAGTAAAAAAACAAATCAGCAATTAGCCACATTTTTTGTGAGTACAAAAAATGAACAAGGACGAAAAATTGCTGTTTTTGATGGCGACGGAACCGTATTAGGTCAGACGCCTCATTATTTGGCAGATGAAGCGATGTATCAGTATGCGGCAGAACATCCTAATCAAAATCCTGAGATTTTTCAAGAAATGATAAAGCAATCTAATGTTTCTTTGCCTTATGTACAGAATAGAGTAAAGTATATTGCAGGAATGAGCTTGCAAGGCTATAGAGACTTAGGAGAAAAGTATTTTAATAAATATTATTCCAATAAAATTTACCAACCTATGAAGCAATTGATTGCTACATTAAAGCAAAACGGATTTGAAATATGGGTTATCACTGCATCTCCAGAAGGTTTGTATCAGCAATTTTTAAGCAAACAACTTGAAATTCCAATGACACATATTGTAGGAATTAAGTCGGTTATTAAAGATGGAATAATCACAGATCAAATTATAGAACCTGTACCACAAGATCATGGTAAAAAATGGGCAATAGAGTCTTTTGTTCAAGGTGTTCCATTATTTGTTGCGGGTAATAGTAGGGGTGACAAAGAGATGATAGAATTTAGTAAAGGCTTAAAAATGATTGTAAACCCAGATGAGCATATCGCTCCTGATCAAAAAGAAAGTATTTCCGATTATGCCAAAAAGAACAATTGGCTGACTGTTAGAATTAATGATGTGCCAGCCAAAGACTTTCCGTCAATATCATCTAAAAAATTTAATATACGTCTTAATAAAACTAAAAAAGTAGAGTAAAAGTAGTATTGTAATTATGGTGGGTTTTAAAAATTCATTAACATCAAAATACCATATTTGAAGATAGAACTTATAGCTTTAAATTAATCCCAAAAACAATATTTCTTCCTTGATTAGCAATGTTTTCTTCTTTTAGAGCACTAAAATGACCTATATAGTTATTGTTCAATAGGTTATAATAATAGTTATTGAAGATTGTGGTTTACTTTTTTTTAGGTTTCAAAATTTTCTTAATAATGTTGACAACAATCAAAGCTATAAAACCAAAGACTAAACCAATAATAAAATCTTTAAGTATTGAAGGGATGCTACGTAAAATACCATGTAAGAAGTCAATATTGTGGGCAAATATTCCTCCAGCTACAAGTAGCAGTGCAATGGTGCCAATAACAGCTAAACTTTTAATCACTAGTGGTAAAGCATTAATTAAGAAAGTGCCTACAGATAGTGCAAGCCCTTTTTTGCCATTACTCCGTTTAATTAGTTTATAACCCATATCATCCATTCTAACGATAAGAGCTACAATTCCATAAACCCCAATAGTTGCAACTATGGCAACAAACGATACTACCATAATTTGTGTAGTAATAGTCTTTCCAATTACTGTACCCAAAGCAATAATAACAATTTCGATAGATAAAATAAAATCTGTTATTATGGCCGATTTAATTTTGTCTTTTTCTAAGGCTAAAATTTCATCTTTACTAAAATTTTCATCTTCAGTCTCATTCTCGATGTGTTCGTGAGGGACTATATATTCATATATTTTTTCAGCACCTTCATAAGCTAAATATACACCACCTAATAGTAAGGCAAGTGTGACTGCCCAAGGTAAAAATGCACTTAAAAGAAATGCGATTGGAAGAATTATTAATTTATTTATGAATGATCCTTTTGTAATTGCCCATAATACGGGTAGCTCACGAGAAGAAACAAAACCTGATGCTTTTTCTGCATTCACAGCCAAATCATCACCTAAAATACCAGCCGTTTTTTTTGTGGCAACTTTACCCATTACAGCTACATCATCCATTAATGCAGCAATATCATCTAGTAATGCAAAAAAACCTCCTGCCATTGTATATTAATTATATTATTCCCTCTCCTTTGGGGAGGGTTAGGGAGGGGATTACTGCTTTACAGCCCTTCCTTTTTGTTTAAATTTTGACCCTTTATAATTCGCTTTAAAAGTATAAGAATTATTTTTAAATCCAGTTATTTTTACATGAAATGGTGTTTTATCTAATTCAGTTTTCGGATTTATTTTCAATAAAATATACTCAAAATTAGATTTCCATTCTATAGCAAATGAATCTTTCTTATTGTCATATATTTCTATTTGCATAGAATCGTTTCTAATGGCAACTGAAGTCACATTTTTATCTTCTAAAAAAGTTTTAAAAGTACCTGTTTTAAACTGGTTGATGTCTCCTGTATTTTCTTTACAGGAGATTGTAATTAAGAATAATAGTACAACTAAATATTTCATTAAATTCCCGTATAATTACTTGGTGTAATTGCTTTTAATTCTGTCTTAACTGTTGCGTCAACTTCTAAACTATCAATAAAATCGGCCATAGTTTTCTGATTGATAATTGTATTGGTTCTGGTCAATCCTTTTAAGGCTTCATACGGATTGGGATAATTTTCTCTACGTAAAATGGTTTGGATAGCTTCAGCTACAACGGCCCAATTATCTTCTAAATCTTGCTCAAATTTTTCTTTATTTAATAATAATTTATGTAATCCTTTTAAAGTAGAAGTAAAACCAATAATAGTATGTGCTAGTGGCACACCTACATTTCTTAAAACAGTAGAATCTGTCAAGTCACGTTGTAATCTTGAAATAGGTAGTTTGGCTGATAAATGCTCAAAAATGGCATTTGCCAAGCCTAAATTACCTTCAGAATTTTCAAAATCAATCGGATTCACTTTATGAGGCATGGCAGAAGAACCAACTTCGCCTTTTTTAATTTTTTGCTTAAAATAATTCATTGAGATATAAGTCCAAATATCTCTATCAAAATCAATAATTATTGTATTGATACGCTTTAAGGCATCAAAAATTCCAGCCAAATGATCGTAATGTTCAATTTGAGTAGTCGGGAATGAATGATGTAAGCCTAAGGTTTTTTGAACAAAATTTTTTCCAAATTTTTTCCAATCAATAGTTGGGTAAGCCACTTTGTGTGCATTAAAATTACCAGTTGCTCCACCAAATTTTGCTGCATAAGGTATGTTTTGTAATTGTTTTACTTGTTGCTCAATACGTTCTACAAAAACCATAATTTCTTTACCCAATCTAGTTGGTGATGCTGGTTGCCCATGTGTTCTGGCTAACATAGAAATAGCTGCCCATTCATTGGCTAGAGCTCTTAATTTTTCAATTAACTTTGCCAATTCTGGATAATAAACGTTGTCAAAAGCTCCGTTTATTGAAAGCGGAACAGCAGTATTATTTATATCTTGAGAAGTGAGCCCGAAATGAATGAATTCTTTAAAATCTTGTAAAGCTAAACCGTCAAACTTTTCTTTGATAAAATACTCAACAGCTTTTACATCATGATTGGTGACTTTTTCAATATCCTTTATTTTTTGAGCATCTTCAGTAGAGAATTTGTTGTAAATATCTCGTAACTTATCGTTTAGTCCTTTGTCAAAATCTTTAAGTTGAGGTAAAGGGATTTCACATAAAGCAATAAAATACTCAATTTCTACTTGTACTCTGTATTTTATTAGTGCTTCTTCTGAGAAGAATGGAGCTAAAGCTAATGTTTTATTTCTGTATCTACCATCAATAGGAGAGATGGCATTCAATTCGTTTAAATTCATGAAGTCTAAATATTAGACGGTAAAAATATATGAAAACTAACGAACAGAAAAGAGATTGTGCAGTTTTCTAAGCCATACTAGTTTTAGAAATCATTTCTAACACTTTATTAGCTTTAGAAATGTAATTAGAGCTTTGATTTGTTGAATTTTTTTCTAAAATTAATTTTACTTCATAATGAACCCAACTCACTTTTTTTCCAATATGGAATAAAGCCTCCATAGATTGAGTTTTTATTGAAGCTTTATAATCTTTTAATAACCAATCAAAACAAGTTTCAATAATTTCAGACAATTGTTCGTGAGTCATTATTAATTTAACGGCTGAATCAAATTTAGAAGTATAATCTTGAGCGATTAAATTACAGATTTTAGAAGCTGACCGTATTGCATTTTCATTTTTAAGGGCACTAATATTGTTGGTGAAGTAGGATAGGTTGTATGCTATCCAATCTAAGCGTTGTTCAACAACTATCTCTAAAGTAATAATTGCTTTTAGAGAGATTTCATTGTCGTAGTCAAAGGCAACTTCGACTAGAGATTTAAATAGGTTTTGATCGTTAAGAATTATTTTTGAAAGTTGTTTTACACTTTCTCTATTAATACTAGGTATACTATTCAATTCTTTAATTAAAGAATATTTGTTCATATTTTTTATTGCATCCATAAAACTACTTCATTCAGAATTAAAAATTTGTACTTAAATCTTTTATTTTGCATCTTTTCCATCTGTTTTAACTGAAAAAAATAAGAAATATTATAAATGCTCAACTATTTTTTTGTGTTAAAATATTTTATTTGTCTATAATTTATTACTGATTTTATCGTTTTAGGCATACGTTAGATAATTTTTGGAATATTATTTGTAACGTAATAACTATTAACTTTTATAAAATTATGAAGAAAATTACATCAACCCTGATTTTTTTAGTTATAGCATTAATGAGCTTTAATTTTTCATTTTCACAAGATGATATCAATAAATTAGATGAAAACGGAAAAAGACAAGGTGTTTGGAAAAAGTATTATGCTAATAAAAGGATAAGATACCAAGGCACTTTTAAACATGGAAAAGAAACTGGCGTTTTTAAATATTATTCAGCTTCACAATCAGAGTTTCCTATTGTAGTTAAAGATTTTGAAACTAGTGGTTCAAAGGCACAGGTTAGTTTTTATGACGACAAAGGGTTGTTACAGAGTAGTGGTAAAATGATAGGTAAAGCTAGGACAGGTAAGTGGAAATTTTATCATGAAAATGGAAAGACAGTTATGTCTGAAGAAAATTATCTCTCTGGAAAATTAGATGGTGATTATAAAACATTTTACAAATCAGGAAAACCTACAGAAGTAGCTTATTATAAAAATGGAAAACTTGACAGTGTCTTTAGAAAATACTCAATTAAAGGTCATTTATATCAACATTTTCATTATAAAGATGGTAAGTTGAATGGTAAGGTTGTTTATTATAATAGAAAAACAGGTGTGTTGACCACTAAAGGAGAGTTTAAAAACAACAAAAAAGTAGGAAATTGGGAAAACTATGTTGATGGAGAATTGGTAAGTACTGAACAACCAAATAAACAGAAAGAAAAAAGACCTTTCAAAAAGAAAAAAAGTAAAGAGTAAGAATTATAACAGTATATTATTGAAAAGCCATAGATTGATTCTGTGGCTTTTTTTAGTTATAAGATAATACTTTATTTATACCAATTAAATTTCAAAATGCCCTGTATAATTTCAAAATATTTTTTGTTTTTCAATCTTCAAATTTCAAGCATAGCCATAGCTACGTTTAAAATTTTAAGTGAAGAAAAACGGGAAAAGGTACAGAACTTATCGGGTGTTTTGGTGTTTAATTGGTATTACACCATCCGTTTTATTATCTTTGCAAAAGAATAAAGATAAAGAATGAAGCGAGTTATTGTAGGTCTTTCTGGTGGTGTTGATTCTAGTGTTGCGGCTTATTTGTTAAAGAAGCAAGGTTATGAAGTTATTGGGCTTTTTATGAAAAATTGGCACGATGATTCTGTTACCATTTCTAATGAATGTCCGTGGTTAGAAGATAGTAATGATGCGATGCTGGTTGCAGAAAAATTAGGAATCCCTTTTCAAGTAGTCGATTTAAGCGAAGAATATAAAGACAGAATTGTTGATTATATGTTTCGTGAATATGAATTGGGTAGAACACCAAACCCTGATGTATTATGCAATCGTGAAATTAAATTTGATGTTTTTTTAAAAATAGCTATTGATTTAGGAGCAGATTTTGTGGCAACTGGTCATTATTGCCGAAAAGGAACCCTACAAAAAGAAGGCAAAGAGATTTACCAATTGTTAGCAGGTGTTGATGTAAATAAAGATCAATCTTATTTTTTATGTCAGTTATCACAAAAACAATTATCAAAAACATTATTTCCTATTGGTGAATTGACCAAGCCAGAAGTGCGTAAGATTGCAACCGAATTAGATTTAGTGACCGCTGAGAAAAAAGATTCACAAGGTTTGTGTTTTATTGGGAAGGTACGTTTGCCAGATTTTTTACAACAAAAATTAAAGCCAAAAGAAGGTAATATTATTCAAATACCAAATGCTTCAGAAATTTATAATGTATCTGAAATAACATTTGAAACCAAAGAAGAAGAATTGAAGTTTAAGGCAACAAAGTATGTTTATCATCCTGCAAATGGAAAAATTGTAGGCAAACATCAAGGAGCTCATTACTTTACAAAAGGACAACGTAAGGGCTTGGCTGTTGGTGGTACTGTAGAACCACTTTTTGTAATTGAGACTGATGTTAATGAGAATATTATTTATGTAGGCGAAGGAAAAAATCATAAAGGTTTATATAGGAATACATTAGTTGTAAAAAGTGATGAAATTCATTGGATTCGTGAAGATTTAGCTCTAGCTGATGGTGAATCAATACCCGTAAAAGCAAGGATAAGATATAGGCAGGCTTTAGAAGAGGCTACACTTTATCAAGTTGAAAAGGAGTTGTATGTGGAGTTTGCAACGATGCAATCTGCCATTACAGAAGGACAATTTGTAGCTTGGTATCAAGACGATGAATTGTTAGGTTCGGGCGTAATTTCTTAATTGCGAGTACGAAAAATGTTGAGAATGCTTTATGTATCTTTGTATCACTTGTGAAATTTTAACATGAAAAAAATAACATTTATTCTACTTTTCTTTTTAGTTTGTAATAGTGCATTCTCTCAAGAACACGCTTGGGTGTATTTTAAAGACAAACCAAATGAAGCTACATTTTTAGCAAATCCGTTAACAATGCTCACTCAAAAAGCATTAGATAGAAGGGCAAAACAAAACATTCCTTTAGATACAAAAGACATTCCAATTCCTTTTTCATACATCACAGCTGTTAATAATACAACTGGTGTTGAAGTGAAAGCCAAATCTAAATGGTTAAATGCGTTGCATGTTTTTGGTTCAGTATCTGAAATTAAGACATTATTAAACCTTTCTTTTGTTGAGTCTGTTGATTTTGCTGCGAATGATTTAAATAGTAAATTACAAGTTAGTAAGCATAAAAAAAATAAGTTTGAAGTACTAACAGACTTTAATTATGGCGGTTCTGCCAATCAAATTGAAATGTTGAAAGGTGAAGTTTTACATCAAAAAGGTTTTACAGGGCAAGGGATGACAATTGCAGTTATGGATGGTGGTTTTCCTGGTGTGAATACATTATCCGCTTTTCAGCAGATGCGAGACAATAATCAGATTAAAGGAGGTTACGATTATGTACAAAGAAACGCGAATTTTTATGCAGGTGATTCACATGGAACTTCCGTGCTGTCAACGATGTCAGGTTTTGTTGACGGGCAATTGATAGGTACGGCACCCGATGCAGATTATTATTTATTTATAACTGAAGATGCTCCAATTGAAACCCCTTTAGAAGAAAGTTTATGGGTGGAGGCAGCAGAAAAAGCCGATAGTTTAGGGGTTGATATCATAAATACATCATTAGGCTATAGTACTTTTGATGATGCACGTTATAATTATACCTATGATGATATGAATGGTTCAACTACATTTATAACACGTGGTGCTGATATTGCTTTTTCTAGAGGAATGCTTATTGTGAATTCAGCAGGCAATTCTGGCGTGAGTCCATGGCATTATATAACAGCACCAACTGACGGATTTAATGTGTTGAGTATTGGTGCAGTTGATGGCAATGGTTCTATTGTTAATTTTAGTTCATTTGGACCAAGTGCAGACGGTAGAATTAAACCAGATGTAAATGCAAAAGGCGGAAGTGCAACCATAATAAATAGTGCAGGAAATGTAACTACTGGTAACGGAACTTCTTTTGCTTCACCAATAATTTGTGGTGTTATAGCTTGTTTTTGGCAGGCAAATCCTACAAAAACCAATGCTGAAATTATGAAAGCAATTAAAGAATCAGGGCATTTGTTTAATAAGCCTACCGATCAGGAAGGGTACGGAATTCCTAATTTTGAATTGGCATTAAATACCTTAGGAGTTGATGATTTTTCTACCTCAAATTTTAAAGTATATCCAAACCCATTTCAGGATACAATTCAATTTGATTTTACAGACACGACTCAACAATTAGAAATTGTTATTTATGATGTGTTGGGGAGGAGCGTATTGAAACAACAACTAAACAAGCAAGAAGCTATAATTGATACACAGTTGCTGTCAAAAGGAATCTATTTCTTACAACTCAAACAAGATAATAGTCTAAAGTCTTACAAGATGTTAAAGCAATAGTATTGTTAGTGTTATACTGTTTTAAAAAATAATAGTAACTTTAATGCCATAATGGGAATATAGTTACCAGTAACTATATATTTACGTTACCACACATTAGAGAAAAAAATGACAGACGAACAAATTGGAGAATTAATTAATGAATTACGCAGTAAGAAAAATTATGACGAAGCGTATATCGGATATTTCCAATATGGTGGCGGACCTGATGAAAGTTATATAAAAGCAAATAGACAAGGACTTGAATTGCATGCTGCCGCATTATTAGCCGCTGCACTTGAAACTGAAACCGAATTTGAAACGGGAAAAGAAAAAACATTCGGACTTGACGAGGGAATATCTGATGAAGAAAGTGATTTTGCATTTAATTATGTTGAACTAAAAAAGGAAAAGCGGAATGATATAAAGCCTTATTCTGTATATAAAGAAACGTGGAAAGACAAAGTATTTAAAGTTGGTTGTATTGGAATCGGAATTTTATTAGTCGTGCTTATAATTGTTGGATTTATCACTGCAATAACTTGGTTCGGATAAAAAAACGTGTGGTAACAACACCTATGCGATAATGCGGGGTTTGAGTTTAATCGAAAGGTCCTTGCTGATTTGGTTTGTCGCCAAAGTATTAAATTTGGTATTTTAGAAAAAGATAAAAACAAAATATAAACTTTGGCTAAGTGATAGTTCTAAGGTCAATGATTTTCTGCTTCCGCACTACGCATAGCTAAACGTTGTGCATATTGCAAAAATAAGACCTAAATGAATTTTACTGTTTACGATTTAAAAAATAAAAAAAGAGGAGATGTAGTCGAAATTTCTCTTAAAGGAAGTGCTGCTAATGTAAGATTAATGGATTCTTCAAACTATCAAAGCTATAAAAATGGTAGAAATCATAGATACACGGGAGGTTTAGCCAAAAGTTCACCCATTAGATTGCAAATTCCAAACTCAGGACATTGGTATGTTACTGTTGATATGCAAGGATTAAGAGGAACTGTTAGAAGTTCTATAAGGATGATGCCAAGTGCATTGCCAACAATGCGACAACCTTCATTATCAACTGTTCCTTCTTTAGTTCAAGAGAGAAATAAACCGCCCGAATTTGATAATGAAGAAAGAGAGTATGATGTTTTTATCTCACACGCATCTGAAGATAAAGATGAAGTAGTGAGACCATTGGCTCTAGCTCTTCAATCTGAAGGACTTTCTGTTTGGTATGACGAATTTACTTTAAAAATTGGAGATTCCTTAAGACGAAAAATTGATAAAGGTTTAGCGAATAGTAGGTTTGGTATTGTAGTTCTTTCAAAAAGCTTTATTCTAAAAGGTTGGACAAATTATGAACTTGATGGAATAATCACCAAATCTATTTCTGATGAACAAATTGTACTACCTATTTGGCACAATATCACTAAAAAAGAAGTAATCGAATATAGTCCTTCATTAGCAGATAAATTAGCTAGAAATACTTCTTCATACACGGTAGAGGAAATTGCATCAGAAATTGCTGAAGTTATTAATGGCAATTAAAGACTATGCCTAATGAAACAAATAAGTGATTTAACATATAAAGTAGCCGCTTTTTCAGAAGTGCCAAATTTCAAGTCTGATGAATGCGTAGATTGGGCACTTGAAATGCTTGAACTTGGATTTGAATCGGAATCACTTTTAATACTTTGCGGACTTTCGAAACCGACTAATTACTTTGAAACCATAGAATATCTGAAAAAAGCTTTTGAAGAACTAAGCTTGATTCTTAAGACAGGTGAAGATGGAGTCATTAGCTACTCAAATTATCTCATTAAAAATATTGCGAAAAATAAAAATGTGAAAGCTAATTTAAGGTTAATACAACAACTCTGCATTGACAAAGATTATGAAAAAGTAATTTATGACTTTTATCTTCTTCATTGGGCTTGGGGCGACTATGATTATGGAAATAAATCTCAGGAATATTGGCCAGAAGCAACTCCTGAAACAATTGAACAAATTGTAATAGAAAAAGCAAAAAAGTGGATTAAAGAAAATGAAAATCACTATGCACAACAGCGGTAATCGTTGCACAAGAAATGTATAATCGGTATAAAAGTTTGATGTAAGCCATTTTTAGGATAAATGTTATTTTCAAATTAAGATAGTTTTTCGATTTTTTTTAGCAAATTGAAGGTGTTTTTAATCAATTTAAGTTGTTTTTTGAAAAATAAAACACATTCAAATAATTTTGCTACTTTTAACATAAATTAAACGGAGTTAATACACGAACTTAAGGAAGAACAGCGGTAAAA
>JGI24023J19991_10002082_pt1 | contig 14813 bp, 14 predicted proteins | sample Cruoilmetagenom1_FD_19991 | JGI IMG/M metagenome (IMG submission 19991) | reverse complement strand
TTTAAAATCGCCTGACGGATCCACCATACTGCATAAGAAATAAAATGATATCCCTTATCAACATCATATCTTTCAATTGCATTCATCAAACCAATGTTGCCTTCATTTATAAGATCAGAAAGAGGAAGTCCCTGTTTTTGATATTTTTTTGCAACATTTACAACAAAACGGAGATTAGCTCTAATTAATTTATCAATAGAATCCGGATCACCATTTGCAGCTTTGCGGGCATAATCATTTTCTTCTTCTCTGGTCAGAAGATCTATTTTGTTAATTTCCTTTAAATATATAGATAAAACATTTTCATCATCATATGGAGATTTTTCTGTATAAATTGTTTTTTTTGCTGTCATTTAATCCTCCCAGGTTACTACTTATAATAAGCAATAACTGTGCCAACAATAACAACAATCATATATCTTATTGCTATATAACCATTTAGATATTATATAATTTATTTTGTGAAGAGAATAATCAATTATAAAAATATAAATTGTGTCATTATAACTCATAGTAAAAAAATCAGTTAAAATATGAGCCATAATAACCCTTATTCATTTACTAATCTTTATCTATTAAGATTCAGCTTTCAATTTTTACNTTAAAAGGGATAATTTGACCCGGATTATCATTTTCAGTTTCAGGAAAATCAAATTTTACATCTATATATGGAAAATCAATTTCAATATCTCTGAAAATTATCATTTTTTCTGACTGACATTGACAATGCAAAACTCCTGAATCTACAATCTGATCCCAATATATGCCTATAAGATCAATTATCATATCTTTTTCAGCTTCCGAATCTATTTTTCCGGATTTTTTACCACTAAGATATGTTGTAAATTGAATTATATAAAAATTACTTTTATCATCTAAAATTCGTTTTCCAGGGAAAATAGTATCCAAAATAGATGCACCAGGTCCATATTTATCTGCACACATAGAGGCATCCCAACTTCTTACTGCAGGTATTATAAATCCCAGTTTCCTAAAAGCTATCCCTAAATTAAAAAATATATCTGCAAGATCCACTTCTTTTTCCACAGGGCAATTCTTCAAAGAATTATGAAGATGATTAAGGGCACCTTTCAGATCCTTACTTATAATACATTTTCTTCCTTTAAAAAATTCAGCCTTCCAGCTTTCCATACAATTTCTCCACAGGAAAAAGATACAAAGCAAAATAGAGTAAGGCAAGTTATTAATTTTTTAAATAATTACTTCTTGACCATCTAACTTTTCATGTTTATATTCTCCTTGAACCAGTAGAGACGTAGCGGGCTATACAGCATTCTACGTCTCTTCAATATATTATATTCTTAAATACAAATTCGGGGGAAATAATGAAAGTTAAGCCACTTAGTGATCGGGTACTTATTAAAACAGAAGAAGCAGAAGAAAAAACAGCTGGAGGTCTTTTTATACCTCAGACTGCCCAGGAAAAAACTCAGACAGGTGTTGTAGTAGAGGTTGGTGACGATAAAGATATGATTAAAGTTAAAGCCGGTCAAAAAGTAATGTATGACAAATATGCGGGAACAACAATTTCCATAGACGGAACAGATCATCTTCTTTTAAGAATGTCTGATATTCTTGCTGTTATTGAATAAAAACTTAGAATTTTCTTAATAAGGGTTATCCATTCGGGATAACCTTTTTTTTATTTTAGTTTTGTAAATTTGAAATACTATACAAAAAGTTTTCCATATCTTCCAGAATTTTTTTTGAACTGCCTATACTTTTTGCTGTATCAGGAAGAGAGTCTATTAATATAGATCCATATCTTTTTCTAATAATTCTAGGATCAAGAATAAGTACTATCCCATGATCTGTTTTCCTTCTCATAAGCCTTCCAAAACCCTGCTTTAGTTTCATGGCGGCTTCAGGTAATGAGAGATCCATAAATGCATTACCACCATTTTTTTCTATAGCCTCAATTCGTGCCTTTATTATAGGATCAGTAGGAACCCTGAAAGGAAGTTTACAAATAATTACCAGTTTAAGAGAGTCACCTGGTGCATCAACACCTTCCCAAAAACTATCTGTAGCAAATAATACACTGGATACATCCTCATTAAAGCTGGAAAGCAGTTTTGACCTGTCCAGACTCCCCTGCTTCATTACTGTTATCCCCTGACGGGTAAGTAATGGTTCCAGTTCATTATAAGTAGCATTGAGCATCCCATAAGAAGTAAAAAGAACAAGAGCACTTCCTTCTGATATCTCTATAGCATCTANTATAAAGCTGGTAATAAACTCCTGAAAATCAGGACTGCCGGGATCAGGACCATCATCAGGGATCCCAAGCATAACCTGTTTGCTGTAATTAAAGGGGGAGTTAAGAAGAAATTCATGTGCCCTGCCATCAGAAACCCGGTCCAGCCCAATCCGGCCTTTCCAAAAATCAAACTTTTTCTGAATTGCAAGAGTTGCAGAAGTGAATACAGTTGTTTTTAAGGGTTCATAAACTGATTTATTCATCATATCTGAAATGTCCAGAGGCGTATTGGAAAATGAATAAAACAGTTCTCCTTTACTTGTTTTTTTCTGTTCAATCCAGAAAATATTATTATCTTTTGTCAGGTAGTCAAGAAATCCATTTAACATAGCAGCAGTATTTTTTAAGCGCCGCATCACAACCTTCATTTCAAATATATCAGAATTAACTTCTTCATCAGATAAAAGGATTTCTCCACCNTCGGCAATATAATTTACCAATTTAATAATTTTCTTATGTAAAACCCTTATACTCTCAAGTACAGGATCAATTAAATCTGTATTAATCTGTGCAGTCAGCCTCAAAGAGTAAGTACCATTCATTAAATAAGTTGTATTTGTATCCAGGGTTTCTGCTGCAATTCTAACTGCAGATACAAGAACAGGTATATCTTTATAATCTTCAGGATTAGGCATCATTTTCTGCATAATNACAGCAAGTCCCATATTCCTGGATTTTCTCCGGTAGTATATCTTCCCAATATGTTTAAACAAAATAAATTTATTGTATATTTGGGAAAAAAAACTTGTAGCGCTGTTTTCTATAGTATGAGCCTCATCGAAAACGACCCTGTTAAAAGGCGGTAGAACTGCAGTACCCTCATAACCCGCCCCATTCACTCTCATAGCCAGATCGGAAAATAGTATATGATGATTTACCACAAGAAGATTTGCCGAGGCAGCTTCTTTTTTAAGTTTCATTACAAAACATTTTTCCCGATAGGAGCAACGCATACCCATGCAGGAATCTGATTCTGAGCATACCGAACTCCAGAGAGAGAAGTCCGGAACAAATGAAAGGTCGGACTTACTGCCTGTAGCTGTTGTTCCTGACCAGTCATGTATAGCTTTTAAGGCACTGTCCTTTTCCTGAAAAAGAGAATTATCTTCAAGTTGATCATGAAGTCTTCTAAAACATAGATAGTTTCCCCTGCCCTTTACCAGAACACTTTTAATACAATTCTTTTCTTCTTTTCCAAGTAAGCCCGTTATAAGAGGAATATCTTTTTCTATAAGCTGCTGTTGAAGATTGATTGTAGCTGTAGAAATAACAACCCTTTCATTATTCGACATACACCACTTAATAGCGGGAACAAGATAGGCAAAAGATTTTCCTACACCTGTACCAGCTTCTGATATATTTATTAAGTTATTATTAAATGCATCAACTACACCCTCAGTCATTTGAACCTGAGGATCCCTTATTTCATAGTTTTCAATTTTTTTGCTTAACTGTCCACCAGGAAGCAGAAAACTGCAGACATCTTCCATATCAAGCTTTTTACTTTTCCTGGTTTCTACTGCTTCACTTACGCAGTAAACTTTAGTAACTGAATTATTAACAATATAAAAACCTATCCCCTGATTACCCAGGCTACTTGCAATCTGCAGGTCTGCATTGCTTGGCTTTAAAACACCCGAGGGATGATTATGTATTACAACATCACTTTCAAGCATAAACGGATACAAAGCAGGAGCGGCAGAATCGTTCCCCCTTGCAGCTGCTTCAACATCTTTTACCAGCCCGTCATCAGAAATAAAACCGGTAAACAGAACTTCCTGGCCCTCTGCATCATTTATTTCAGCCCTCATTTTAATAATTACTTCCGGGCTTAATTTCTCTCCGCTTTTCATATATGGGTATTATCCCTTTTATGTTTGTTTTGTAAAGGTGTTTGGAAAGAGACGCAGCATGCTACGCCTGTACATAATATTTTGGGTGTCACCCCGAATCCGGTTATCGAGTGATTGCCAAATTTTTAATACAACACAACTATTTTACAAGTAACACATGCAATTGTATCGAGATACCGGATTCGGGGCCGGGCTCTGCGGTGGTTCCGTCGGTTGTTATCATAGGACGCCCACATAGGGGCGACCCTACGACAACAACCGACCGCTGCGCGCACCTTCGATCCCTGACATAGATTGTAAAATTAAACTTTTTGTTTTAATAATTATCTGTGATAGAATAAATTATGAACTTTTTAATAATAAGGAATAAAATTACAATGTTGAATAAATATCTGTCTGCAATTAAAATACCTTTTCTACTACTGCTAGTAATAATAATCTTGAGTTGTGCAAGTATAGAACCACAATCGCCTAAAGAGGAAGATCAGAATACAGATATAAAAACATCTGCAGGTATTTTTTTTAATAAACTTATTACTGATGAAAAACCTGTTAGACTTTTAATTGTTATTAGTCCGGATAAAATAAATGTTCAATCAAATGAAGAGAACCTGCCATTTGAATACAGATCAAACAGGGCAAAGTACATTGAATCAGTTCAAAAACAGATTTTTCTGCAAACATATGGAGATTCAGTTATTTTAATTGACCGGTCTAATCTTGACACAATAAATGAGGAAATGGCACTGCAGTTATCCGGAATAATTAGTAAAGACACCAGTAATAAAATCGGGGAAATTTCAGGAGCAAATTATATTTTGACAGGTGGACTGGATTTTTTTGAAGATTTTAACCGAGCTGAGTATTTCGAAAAATTCACCAGGCAAATAATTGAAGTAAGTACCGGAGAAGTAAAAGCAATAGATATTTTTGAATCATACTATAAATGGAATTCTACAGAAGAAAAATATTTTAAGACATCTTCTTTACTTAATGGGAAAGAGCTTGGAAATAATTAATTTGTACAACAAATAATTATTATTCAGACTCTAATTGTATAAAATCAATAAAGGCCAGAGATTTTTCTCCTGTATTATCGGAGTCTCCCATAATTGCCAAAGATGCTATAGGGGGAGGTTCACTTCCAAATATTTTTTTGTAATCCTCCAGAATGTTTACTCTGTAATTTTGCCAGGTCCCAAGATTTTTACTTCCTTGTTCCACAGGAACCATTGCTGCTTTTTTGGTATAAGGGCTGAATAAAAAATCTGTATCCAGCTCTTTATTACTCCAAATATAATTTAAACTTGCCTTGGGAGGATATTCTCCATAGATCAGCTTAATTCCGTTGTACTGAATTCTCTCTCCAAATCCGGCAGATTCAGGATCATACTTAAAAATTACATAGATTCTTACAGGATAATCATCTCCGCTTTTTTTACGTGCATCTCCATTCTCAATTATATTGCCGGCTTTCCAGCTCCAGGATAATATTGGATAATTATACACATTGAATGTGCTCTTCATTATTAACCCTGAAGCTGAATTCCTGGATTCAATCCTTAAATAATCTCCATCTTCAATGGTATAGTAAGTAGTATTTTCTATCTTTGGAAAGATTAAATCTTCCCACTTATCCATAGTTTCAAAGTTTTCAAATAAAAATGTTTCTGCATTAACAGATGTAAAGACAAATAATATCAATTGATATAAAACTAACTTTTTCATACTATGCAGATTCTCTGTCTTTTTTTCCGGCTTTAATTTTTTTAACAATAACAGGAACAAGACTTAAAACAGATAGAAGTATAAGTGCAATAAGAATCTGTGGAGTAAATACTCCCTGGGCTTCTGTCATACTGGTTCCGGCATAACCTATATATGTATATACAAAAGAACCTGGAATAATTCCCAAAGCTGTTGTCCATAAAAAAGTAATTGCCGGAAGGGTTGTTAACCCAGAAAGAATATTAATTAAAAAGAAAGGAAAAATTGGTATTAATCTCAGAGTAAGCATATAACTTTTACCATTTTCTGATATTTCTTTATTAAATTTTCCAAGTTGCTTTTCATATTTTTTCTGAAGGCTATCTCCAAGAAAAAACCGGGCTATTAGAAAAATAGCAAAAGCCCCAAAGGTTGCTCCTACGTTTACAAATAAAGTTCCTGCCCAGGGTCCAAAAAAGAAACCGCCCAAAATTGTAAGAATAGTCGCACCTGGAATTGACAATGCAACAACTGCTAAATAAACAAGTATAAATACCAGTACAGACAGGAAGTAATAATTACTAACATAATTTAACAGACTGTCCCTGCTTTCAAATAGTTTTTGAAAATCCAGATACTGCCTTAATGGTGTAAACTTTATAATTAAAATTACTCCGACAACTATAAGAATTAGCAGTACCGGTTTTATCCATTTTTTCATAACGATTCTCCTAAGTTTGTATAGCCGGGCAACAACATAGTTGTGACAAGGCTTTTAACTTATCTTTTTACTCATCTATTTATAGAATATAACAATTATAATTTAAAAATCCAGTTTTATTATTAAAATAATGTTCGACATTTTCTATTTTAGCATTTAAAATTGTTTTATGATTGATAAATACTTACGTCCGTTAAAAGAAAAATTTCTTTTACCTACAGCACAAATAATAAGTAAATATTTCACCCCCAACCAAATTACTCTAATTGCATTTGCTTTTGGTCTTCTCAGCTGTGTATTAATTATTTTTAATCATTTATATATTGCCCTCTCATTTTGGCTTGTAAATAGAATTATTGATGGTCTGGATGGTACTGTAGCAAGAATAAGCGGACGGCAAACCGATTGGGGTGGTTATCTTGATATTATGCTGGATTTTATTATTTATGCATTAATTCCAATCTCATTCACCATTGTTTCTAATTCAAGCTTTTTTACTTTTATTTCCCTTTCAATTATGCTGGCAGTTTTTTATATTAACTCAGCTTCCTGGATGTACCTATCTGCAGTCCTGGAAAAACAAACTGCAATTAAATTAGAAAAGGAATTAACATCGGTTTCCATGCCAACAGGTGTTATTGAAGGGACGGAAACTATTTTCACCTATACTCTACTTTTTCTTTTTTCAGAATACCTGCCATATTTATTTTTAACAGTTTCGGGATTAACTTTTATAGGGATTATTCAGAGATTGATCTGGGGATATAAAAATTTAAAGACTCCTATAAATTAAGGCAATTAATATCTAATTTTTAACTTGTTTTTAATTTTTTTCGTATTATATTAGTAATTAAGTAATATATAATAAAGGAGATTAAAGTGAAAAAATGGGATGTCATTGTTATTGGCGGTGGTGGTACTGGAATAACTGCAGCCTTTACAGCAAAGGGATTCGGAAAAAAAACTCTCCTTATTGAAAAAGATAAAATGGGTGGTGAATGTACCTGGAACGGTTGCATTCCAAGTAAATCTCTTATAAATATTGCCCACAAATCTCATGTAACAAAACTTATGACGGGTTCATTCCCGGATCTTAAAAATACAATGAAAACAATAAAAGCTGTTCAGAATAATGTTTTTCATCATGAATCTCCGGAAGTTCTAGAAGATAAAGGAATTGATTATATAAATGGAATTTCATCTTTTACAGATAAAAATACTGTAAGTGTAAACGGTGAAGAGATTACAGCTAAGAAATTTATTATTGCAACAGGAACATCACCAATGGTTCCTCCTATAAAGGGAATTGAGAGTGTTCCTTATCTTACAAATGAAACAATTTTTAAAATAGATAAACTTCCCCAAAGTATAATAATTTTGGGAGGAGGCCCCATAGGGGTGGAATTAGGACAAGCACTCAATAGATTAGGTGTTACAGTAACTATCATAGAAAGAAACAACAGAATACTTCCCAGAGACGAGGTGGAGTTCAGTGAAAGGATGTCTTCAATATTACTCAAAGAAGGTGTTAAAATAGAAGTCAATGCCAATGCTGATAAAGTTGGAAAAAACGGTAAGAGTATTATTTTAACAGCAGCCAGGAATAATGAAAAGTTCAATGTAGAAGCTGAGCAGATTCTTGTAGCAGTTGGACGAAAGGCAAATTTAGAACTTCTTAATCTTGTAAAAGCTGGAGTTGAAACACATCCAAGGGGAATTACAGTTAACAAATATCTTCAAACAACAAATTCTTCTATTTATGCAGCAGGAGACATAACTGGTCCATTCTTATTTTCCCACATGGCAGAATACCAGGGGAAAACTGCTGCTATGAATGCAATTCTTCCATGGAAAAGTAAAGTTAATTATAAGCATATTGCATGGACAACTTTTACAGAACCTGAAATGGCACATGCAGGATTAACTGAAGCAGATTTTTTACCATCGAAAGTGAGAGTATTCAAATATGATTTTGAAGATCTTGATAGAACGATGACTCACCCCGGAGAAAGCGGCCTTTTAAAAATTGTATGTGACAAAAAATATAAGATAGTTGGAGCTTCAATAATTGGGCCAAGGGCAGGAGAATTAATTGGAGAAATTCAAATATTAAAAACTCTGGGTATTCCATTAACTAAGGCAGTAAATGTAATTCACCCGTATCCGACTTATGCTGATATTATTAGACAGATTGCAAAAAAAGCCTACCTTGATAAAGTTCTTAATAATCCAATAGTAAAATTTTTACAGTTTTTTAAAAAAGTAAATAACAATGCTTAAGATAAGAAACCTATCAAAAAAATATGATGGAAAAGAAGTATTATCTAATTTAAATTTCCAGTTGGTAAAGGAGGAGTTCCTTTCAATAATTGGTCCTTCCGGTGCCGGAAAGTCAACTTTATTAAGAATTATCAGTAATCTGGAAAAACCAAGCAGTGGAGCAATAATTTCTGAGAAAGTATATTCAAAAGAAAACCCCGCAATTATGGTTTTCCAGGATTTTTCACTGTTCCCTCACATGTCTATCGAAGATAATATTTCATATGGTTTAAAAATGAGAAAAGTTTCACAAAATGTAAAAAGAGAAAAAACTGAAGAAATGCTAAGATGGTTTGGATTACAGGAAAAAGCAAAAGCCTATCCTTCACAACTTTCAGCAGGCCAACAGCAGAGAGTTGCAATTGCACGGGCCTTAATTCTTAATCCAATGCTTCTGCTGCTTGATGAACCATTTGCAAATTTAGATAAAAATTTAAAAATGGATACTGCCCTTTTTATTAAAAAAACTCAAAAAAAATTCGGGATTACTACTATTATGGTAACTCATGATCAGGAAGAAGCTTTTTTTATATCTGACAGAATTGGTCTACTGATTAATGGGACTTTGCTGCAGATAGATAAACCAGAACTTGTTTATCATCAACCAATAAATCTTAATTCGGCAAAATTCCTGGGAAAGGTAAATACCATACCTTCTGATTATCTCTCTTATTTTACTATTTCACCAGATATAAAAGAAAAACTATCATCTCTGGATAAAATTACAGATCTATCTTTTCGTTATGAATCTGTATCTATAACTCAGGACATCGAAGGCAAGGGAGAAATAATAGAATCCAATATCTGGGGTAAAACAATTCTATTTAAAGTTAGAATTCAGAATATTATTATTGGAATATACGAGCTTAGAAGCTCTTTAAAAACAGGAGACAGGGTATCACTTACCCTTCATCAAATTATTTAGAAAGGAAATCAAAATGAAGAAAATTAGTGTATTTATAATTACGTTATTAACATTCTTTTTATTATTCAGTTGTTCAGAAAAAAATACTGACGGGATAGATTTAACCAATTATTCAGAGATAGAAAAAGCAGCAGAAGGAACTGAAGTATCTTTCTATATGTGGGGAGGTTCAGCTGAAATAAATAAATGGGTGGATGAAGAAGTTGGAGGCTTATTAAAATCTAAACATAATATAACTCTAAAACGAGTTCCAATGGATGCAGGCGTATTTATTAATAAACTGCTTACAGAAAAAGCAGCCAATAAGGACACAGGAACAATAGATCTGGTTTGGATTAATGGTGAAAATTTTAAAAATGCAAAAGAAGCTGAACTTCTTTTTGGCCCTTATGCAGAAAATCTACCTAATTTTGTTAATTTCATAGATAAAGAATCAGTTAATAGTGATTTCGGTTATCCAGTAAATGGCTATGAAGCTCCATATGGTAAATCATACTTTGTTTTTGAGTATGACAGTGCAAAACTGGAAATACTTCCTACAAATTTTGAAGATCTTTTATCCTGGGTAAAAACACATCCAGGAAGGTTCACTTATCCCAGACCTCCTGATTTTACTGGCTCTGCTTTTGTACGCCTTGCCTTTTATGCAGCAAATGGAGGATATGAAAATTTTACAGATGGTTTTTCCAGGGAGAAACTGAATAAAGGTCTTGATAATCTGTTTGAATATCTAAATAAATTAAAACCTTATCTCTGGCAGGAAGGGAAAGTATACCCCAGGGATGCTGCTGCACTTGATCTACTTTTCGAACAAAATGAAATTGATTTTTCTATGAACTACAATGTTTCACATGCTCAGAATAAAATTAATACAGGTCAATATCCGAAAACTGTACGTACTTTTGTTTTGGAAAAAAGTGCCCTATATAATCTTCACTTTACTGCAATTCCATATAATGCACCAAACAAAGCAGGTGCTCTGGTTTTATCCAACCTTCTAATGTCTCCTGGAATTCAGTTATCAAAAAATAATCCGGATAACTGGGGAGATTTAACTGTGCTTAATACAACAAAACTATCTGTTGATATGCAGAATAATTTTAAAATAATAAATAAGGGAGCTGCAATTTTAGGTTTGGATATTTTATATGCTGAAGGTGTACCTGAAATAAATGCAGAGTATCTGGACGGGATTGAATCAGCCTGGGAAAGTGAGATGCTTCAATAAATTATGAAAAAGAAAATAAAGATTCTCTTACAGTTAAGTCCCTTACTTATTATTTTTTTAGGTCTTTTTGTAACGGGAATCTTTGTTACTTTCCTTCAGTCACTTAATCTACTTGGTATATTTCATGAAAAAGTATCTCTTTTATCCTATGTCTTACTATTTAAAAACCCTCAATTTCTTATTTCCCTTTTATATTCTCTGTTTATTGCCATGATTTCAGCAAGCCTCTCAATATTTTTTGGTACTGCAATTGCAATGGCTATTTGGAGAATGCCGGTTAAAATGAAGATCATGGCTATTGTATATAAGATTCCCCTTATTCTTCCTCATATTACTATTGCATTTATTACTGTTCTCTTTCTTAGTAAACCGGGAATACTTTCAAGAATATCTTATCACCTTGGCTTAATAGATAATTTTATAAGATTTCCTAATATACTCTACAGTGGAAAGGGATTTGGAATTATAATTGCCTATACCATAAAAGAAACATCATTTGTAATTTTAATGGTACTTGGAGTTCTTCTTAAACTTCCGGAAACACAAATTCAAACAGCAAAAATGCTCGGAGCAAATTTTTTACAAATCTTTTTTACAGTTATTATTCCCATTATTAAACCTGCAGTACGAATAAGTTTTATTATAATTTTTCTATATAGCCTGGGTGCATTTGATATTCCATATGTAATGAGTGAAAGTCAACCTGAAATGGTAAGTGTATCCATCTACAATACTTTCTTTAAAAAAGATTTAATCCATCGCCCTGAAGCTGCTGCTGAACTTGTTATACTTTTTGTTTTATCACTAACTCTTCTTCTTTCATTTTTTAAACAGGAAAAACAAAATTATGAAAATTAAAATTTTTTTCTTAATTTTAATAATTAGTATATTTCTTATACCTGTTTTAATACTCCTTACCCAAACAATATCTTCCAGGTGGATATGGCCCCAATTATTTCCGGAAACAATAAGTTTACGTGCCATTAACTATATGATACACGAAAGCAGTTCCCTCATTAAGAATTTGGGTTCTTCTTTTCTTTATTCAATAGCAACAGTAATATTTTCTTTTATTATTACAATTTTACCTGCCTCAGTCATTGCAAGAACAGACTTCACTGGAAAATCTGTCATTGAAACCCTTTTCCTTCTTCCAGTATTGCTTCCATCAATTACCTTTGCTATGGGTATACATTTTTTATTTATTTATCTGAACCTCACAGATACTTTTGCAGGAGTAGTTCTAATTCTTACAACATTTACTTATCCGTATATGCTTAGAGCTCTTATTACCGGATATAATGTAATTGGAAATAAATATTCAAAAGCTGCAAAAAATCTTGGAGCTGGTTCAATAAATATACTTCTGGAAATTGAACTGCCACTTATTTTACCTTCTGCCATAGCCGGAGGTTCTATTGTTTTTCTTTCAGCCTTCTCTGAATATTTTCTGGTTTTTCTAATTGGTGGTGGAGCAGTTGCTTCCTATTCAGGATACCTTTTCCCGTTTCTCCTATCTACAGATAGACAAACTGCAGCACTTTTAAGTCTCATTTTTCTTATTATACCGATATTCCTCTTTTTTATATTAGACAAAACAGTTTTAAAATACTACCGAAATCGAGGAATGTCTTAATCTACAAAAAAACTGGCATGAGAAATTTATGAAAAATTAAAAGACATTTCTGGCTTTTAACTTAGTCCTTTACTCTTCGGTTCTTATGGCAGCAGTTGATCCTGGAAAGGTTCAATAAAACATGGGTTTGACTGGAATTTGACTGAGCCTTAGATAAAACGGTGGATTGTAAAGTAAAATGCCTAAATCCCATAAATGAATCATGATGCAATAAGATCCTGATAGAAAACCTCCTCTGCAGATGCATATCCCAGGATTTTTCTTGGATATGCATTTATCCAATTCTGGATTTCTTTAATATGTTGATGAGAGTATGATTTGATATCAGTACCCTTATTAACAAACCTTCTAATCATTTTATTGATATTTTCATTTGTTCCTCGCTCCCATGCACAGTAAGAATGAGCATAAAAAATCTTGGTTCTGAGCTTTTTGGTGAAATAAGATTTCTCCATAGATTTAAAATCTAGAAATTCTGAACCATTATCTACAGTAATTGATTTGAATATATTTCTGAATCTCCTGGATCCATATTGCCTTTCCAACTTATTAAGTATTCCGAGAACAGACTTTTGTGTTTTATCTTTAATTGGAAATATCAGTTCATACCTATTCTTTCTTTCACTCAAGACCAGCAATGCTCTGGATGATGATCTAGCTCCACCTACTACTGTATCCATCTCCCAGTGGCCAAATTCTTCTCTCTCATCAATGAAAGAAGGTCTCTGCTCTATGCTTGTACCCCTATTCCTCCCTTTCATTGTACGAACTTTTCCAGGATGTCTTTGTTTTCTATACTTTTTTTCCCACAAATTATTGTTTGTTACTTCTGGGATAAAGCCTTGATCAATATAAGAATAGATAGTTTTTGCACACACTTGAATTGTCCTATATTCTTTCTTCATTTGATTAGCTATAACTGCAGGTGAGTACTTATTTTTAATTCCATTTCGAATGTATTCAGCAAGTGATTTATCAATATCAATTTTCAGATTTACTCCTTTTGCTGTAGCCTGAAAATCATGTAAACGCTGACCAGTTTCACAACTGTAACTCATTACATTTCTAAGTTCTGAATCAAGATGTTCTACAGTTCCTCGTTTGATTTCTCTCTCTATTGTTCTCTGATGTCTTCCCAGAAGCTGAGCAATCTCACCTATAGCTGTTTGTCTATTGAGCAGAATTTCAATTCTTATTCGATCTTCTCTTGTTAGATGTTTGCCTTTCATTACAGCTATGCTATTCTTAATGAGTCCCATGTGTTTTTCTCCTTAATGCTTTTGGTTGTTCGATTGCATTATAATAGAGATTCTCATATGGGACATTATTTTACGGCAGTTTATATTACACTCTTCACTGCTTGATTTAAAAACCTGTCCCTCCTTGACTTGACCAATTTTGATATTGAGGTGTCAAAATTATTTATATATGGTATAATAAGCAGGAAATTTTAAAAAAAGGAGAATATAAAATGAAACGTATTATTACTACTTTTATAGTTTTACTGATTTTAACATTTACTGTATCTGCTTTGGAAGAGAACATCTGGTGGGGCAGTTACTATATACCTGGTAATTTAGCTTTAAAAGGCGCCCTGGGGTTTGAACAATCTACAGNTTCAACAGATATTAAGGCACTCAGTGTTTATCCTGAAGCGGAGATTATTCTGTATAAACCGCATTTTGGGGGAATATCACCTATGGATTTTGGTGTTGCCGCCAGAGGCCACATAGGCTTTGGATTTAGTGAATCTACTCTTGACAGCAGTATAGCTGCCGGTATAGGAGTGTTTGGTACATTCCACTTTGGATTCAGGGGGATAGGTTCCTATTTTACAGAATTTCAGGACACTCCGTCCGGATTTTTTTCTCAGTTAAATAAATTTGATTACTTTTTTGAAGCTGGACCAGTCTTCGATTTAATGACTTATGATAATAGNGGTCTAATCGGATTTGGAATGACAAGCGGGATAAATTATTTTATTAATGATAATATGGCAGTAACTCTAGAGGGAAACTGGTGGCACGGTTTTGCCGGAGGAGGTATTGGATTTGTCTATAAAATAGGACCTTCACCAAGTATTAGTGAACTTGACATCAAAATAAGAAGTGTNGATATTGATCTCAGTCCAATGTACATGCAG
>JGI24023J19991_10002080_pt1 | contig 14827 bp, 12 predicted proteins | sample Cruoilmetagenom1_FD_19991 | JGI IMG/M metagenome (IMG submission 19991) | reverse complement strand
CGCGTTTATTCTCCGATTTTCGGAATGTATTTTCATGGTAAAGAATATCTTACTCATGCCAGGTTTCGATGGCTATTCCAAAGTTCAATGTAGGCGTCCTCAAAAGATTTGTTCTCAGTGTACTCTCGTGCTTTCTTCTTCATACGCTGTAGGAGCGATGGATTATCAATAAGTTCCATAAGAGATCGCCTGAATTTTTCCTGATCCCTTGCCGGGACCACGTATCCTGTTTCCCCGGAAATCAGGTTTTCTTTAGGCCCGCCCTCATCCGTAACAACCACCGGCAAACCCGATGCCTGGGCTTCCAGCACCACATTACCGAAGGTATCCGTTGTTGAAGGAAATACAAATATGTCTCCTGATGCATAGGCCTGGGGGAGGTCCTCCCCTTCGATGAATCCTGTGAAGGTTACCGGGAGCCCTGACATTCTTTTTTTCATTTCTTCGTGGTAGGGACCTTCGCCAATGATCACAAGATGAACGCCTTTTCGCAACTCGCACAGGCACCTGAAAACATCTTCAATCAGCGTCATGTTTTTTTCTTTAGAGACTCGCCCAACATAGAGCAGCTTTATAACATCATCTTTGAGATTGTATCGTTGTTTGAAAAACCCGTTTCTCTTGGAGGGATGAAAACGAAGGTTATCGATTCCCCTGCTATAGAACTGGATTTTCTCTTTGGGAATCCCCTTTCTTTCAAGCTCTTCTCCCATGGCGCGTGAGGGCACATAAACAAGATCCATCTGGTTGTAATACCAGAGTACATAACGCCACATTATTTCTTCCATAGCAGGGTCTTCCGTGAGCTGCGCCACATACTGGGGCAGTGCCGTGTGGTAGGTGCTGCATATGGGCCGTTTAAGGATTCGGGCTATGATCAGGGCCGCGATCCCCAAGGGACCGGGTGTGGCGGAATGGATGTGGGTGTAATCCTCCTCATAACATTTCTGCAGCATGGTGAGAAGTGGGGGATAGTAGAGTTTCAGGTCCGGGTACTCCGGCAAATCAAAGGTGCCTATGGGTGTAAAGTTTACTACCCCCATGGCATCCGGTTCAGGGCTGCATGTAAGAATTGTCTGCTGCTTATTGTTTTTTAATGCCATTTTAACATGCATCTGAAGGGTCTTGGCCACGCCGTTAACCTCATAAAAGGTGTCCGTGAAATGGGCCAACTTCTGTCGGTGAAGCGACGAGAGCGGTCGTGTTTTTCCCAATTTGTTGCGGCACAGGGAACAGAATTGACGATCCTTTGTAAAGACCGTGTAAGCGACAAAGTAGGGGGCAAGCATTGTGTAAAGTGCACCGGCAGATCCGACGGTATTGAAGATATGAAAGAGATTCGCTCCTAAAAAACTATCCATTATGGTGTCTGCAAACTGCTTGAATATCTTGTCCGACATGCAAACCACAAATTCATACCATGCCTCCTTTGCATCCTCGGGATCTTTGAAAGAGGCCTTCAGCATTTGATTCATCGTTACATTCCCGGTTAGGATTTCGCTGGCTTCATGCTGCAGAAGGCCGGTCATGGTGTTTGGGGTGGATCGATTAAAGATCCCTCGGGGCATATGATTAGTTAAGGTTGCCTTTAATCGATTCACCAATCCCTCATCCTCTTCGGAGGGAGGCATTAGCGTTCGATCCACGAATCGAAAAAGAAGTTCACGGCCGGTATATCGATCGAGTTTGAGTTTATCCCGGTAAAACTGGTAGGCGATACTGTAAAGGGTATGGGCGAGGGTCTTGGGGGAAGAATCCCTTTCAGAAGTCCTGGCCTTTCCCTCACGGATGCCGGACAGGAATTCCCTTATGGATGAGACCCCCTCAACCTCTGTCCAGGTTGTGGCTATATTTATGGATGAGTGGTCATCGGAACCGGCAATAAGGCGTTTGTTCCATGGATCAGTACCATATGGATCTATACCATGTTTGTCTGCCAGGAATTGGATGTCGTCAGGATTTAGAGGGGTAACGATTTCCCTGAGGATTTGATTCTGAAAATTATCTCTGGAACCATTGAGCTCAAACACATTGAAAAGGAGTAACATCTGTTCGAATTTAGCTATGGAGAGTTTATCGTTTATTGAATAGAGGGGATGTGCCACTGCATGTGAAATCCCTTCCTTGTTCAAATAAGGCACGAGTTCGAAGACGTTTTCACGGATTTTTGTGATATCTTCGTGTTGCTCCTCGGTGATATCGTGAACAAGAAGATGAAGTTTGCAGCGGTCTTCCGGGAAATACGTGGTGATCTCTTCACTGATAAATGTGTCATCAAGGTGGGCTATATCAAGGCTACCTGCCAGCGTGTTGTGATCGGTGATGGTTACCATGCCCATTCCCCGTGCCTTGGCTGTCTTGTATAGGTACTTTGGGTCAGTGTAGCTTTCCGAACATCCGATCTTCCGAAGAATCCATTCGGAAGGTCTGGTAGAATATTTTGAATGGACATGAAGGTCTACCTTTAAGGATCTAATATTCATTTCTTATTTTTCCTCCTCTATAGCTGAATGGCACAGAAGGGATTCGACAAAAACCGATTCGCCTGCCCGTACTTTCATACCGGGCCTTACGCATATTTTCATTGTGGGTTTCCAGGAGATTATCGTATCAACCTGGGACCCGATTTTTATTCTGCCAAAAACGTTTCCTTTAGCGAGAGTGGCCCCCGGCCGGATAAAGGACTCGATTCCACTGACGCTTCCTCCTGCGATCTGGTTCACATAACAGGAGATGCTCTCCCCGCAAAACAATCCTTTTATGCGTGTGACCCTGCGTTCATTGGCTATAAGGTGTGGACTGTTTTCGTAAAAAGGCAGGCGTCCAAGCAAGGTTCGCCAGTGCATGGATCCCATGTTGTGATTTTTGTGAATGGCTTGGTAGTGTTTGATATGTTCAACGATCCCGGAAAGCGGTGCCCTGTTTACGTGGACATTAAAGGGGTTCATAAAAACCCCTATGAGGAGCTTTTCTCCTTCAAGGTCCTCACGCAAAAGATCCGACAGCAAGATGAATCTGTTGCGCTTCGTGGAGAGAATGGGCTCCTGCGAGTGGACCCTGCGCACATAGACTATTTTTCCATCTGCCGGACTTAGAATATTTTCTCCTCTTGGAGGCGTTCGTTTCGGATTGCGGTTGAACCAGAAATAACGCCAGAAGACAAAGGCGCCAACTGAAACGCACCCCATTATGAGAAGCATCAAGATGATAGATTCAAGTCTTTCCATGCATCGTCTTTCAATACTCGCACCAGCGCTACGCCGGAGGAGAAAGGGAAATTAAGCACCTCGAAACTGCTTGAGGCCCCCTTTACCAGAGAAAGCCATCGTTTTACACCGGAATGGTGAATAATTTCTCGCAAATAGATGTTCGTGTCGTGAAGAAGTATATAGCCGTTTTTTTCCATTCTTTTTGCTATTTGAAGGAAATCGTGGCTGACGTGTTTGAAGGCATGATTGCCGTCCACGAATCCTAAATCGACCCTGGGAAGTCCCGCCCCTTCATAGTGAGTGAAAAAGGCTTGGCTGGTTGATTTATAATGGGTGACATACTTTTCGAGTCCAAATCGTTCAAAATGTCTGAAGACGAACTCGGGATCACTCCACATGCCCCGCCCTCCAATGGTTTTGAAGGGCCCGTCTTTGAGCACATCGTAGGAGGGATCTATAAATGAAAGTATCCCCTGAGCATTGTCTTTGAGACCCAGCGCCATGCATACCACACTGAAACCAAAGCCTGAGCCGATAACCACTACATGACTAGGATGCAGGGCCCTTACCAGTCCGTAATAGAGAAATCCGAATCCCAGATTCAACTCCTCAGAGTCCTCATTATGACCCAGAGGCTTGGCAAAAGAAAAAATCGATTGAATCATCTGCCAGTTAAGGCTGAAACCTTGCAAGTATGACCTCCAGAAATCAAATTTTTGCTCTTCAAAAGCGATACCAGACACCGTCCCTATTCCTTTTTACTATTAGACATCAACGAACCCACTATGATTCTTGATGATCCCATAGACAGAGGCCAGTTCCAGACCGCTCCCTCACGGATCCCGTCATGCGGCATTACCGCACAAAGACTTTAGGAGCTGCCCACTTGTTGTTTTTTATTGCTTTTAGAAATTATTTTTAACTGGGAATTATTTGATTTTGATGGAGAAAATGTTAAATTTTCATTAAAATGTGAGGTTTTTTAAACTGAAATTTCACTGAAATATGCATCGCAGAGTCAAGTATCCATGCGCAGCATAAAGGGGTCACCCATTAAGGGGAAATCAGAATATATTGGCTGTATTTCGCATCGAACGCATCGGTTGCTACATATTCAATTTCATCGCTGAAATCCTGCCAGGCTTGCGTCAAGGCGCCTTTCAGTTTTTTTGACGTATCGTCCGTAGAATCGAGATCCGGCGCGGCAAACGCCTTCAGGAACCGTTCTTCAAAACCGAACATCCGGTAAGGGGGCGCATTATCCCCCGCCCGGAGAAGTCTTAAAAAGGCTTTTGCCTCTTTGAGGGAAAGGGTTTTGAAGCCGGGCTTTAACGCCAGCAATTGACGCGCCCACAAGGTAAACAGCATCTGATAAAAGGTTAAATGAAAAGAACCGGAACCCGGCGAATCCAGTGGATACGTCTCTGTCAATTGCGCCATGAGGCGATCCAGAATATCCAGGAAACCCAAGACATTGTCCGTGGATGACAATTCCGGCAAGGCTTTAAAATTTCTGAAACCGCTTTGTGATTCCTCCCCGCAGTAAAACAGGGGTTTCTTTTTCAAAAGGCCTGNGAGGGNGCCGCCCCACGCCTCTCCCCAGAAGGACGGTTCCAGACCTGCTTTATGGAACCAGCAGCCCTTCAACCACCGCTCCGCCTTCCATTTCAGGTTCAAAGCCAACCCGAAACCCGCGCGAAACAAAGACACAAGGGCGTTCATTCTGAGTAAATTTTCAGCGGTATCCGTATCCTCACGGCACCGCTCTTTCAAAATCAAATTCAGGTACCCGGCCGCCTGCAACTGAATTTCCTGAAGATCGTCCATATCCTGGTTTACAAGACCTTCGGCTGATAGAATCTGGTTACAAAGGCCGGAAAATTCCAGACGAAGGCGATCCAGAAGTCTTTCATCCGACAGGGTCGAGATGGTTTTCGTTAACAGGTTCTGCCCCTGGATGGTCTGAAGCGGCCACCGGGGAGCATCCCCGGCATCTTCCAGGCTTGCGGTCGACCAGAGACTTGCATCTTGCTTTTTCGTTTTCAAACTCTCCGGGTTCAGCGGGGCGTAAACCGCGATGGCTTCCTCTCTGGGAAGAAAGCCATGCTCCGCCAGTCGAATGTTTCTGATGCGGTACATGTCCTCTTCAAGTTCCGCCGGCAGTACCCCGGCCACCCCTGTCAGAAGCGCTTGGTATTTAAGGGTATCCTCATGGGCCATGGTCCGTAGCAATGCTTCAATGGTTTCCCGCTGATCTTCCTGTATGGGCCGAATGTAGAAAAACCCGTCGATGGTGAAAAATTCAGGCCCGGCCTCAAAAATTTCCTCGTCTTCATTCCTTACTTCCACCACAATGCTTCGATAGAGGTAATAATAAGCAAGCCCCTGCCCATCGGAAAAGAGCCATTGAGTAAATCTCTTGGGATCGGCTGTCAACAGACGCTGCATCCATCGGCCGGTACGGTCCAGTTCGAGGCGATCCTTCTGCCAGGACTCGACATCAAGAATATATTGCCATTGATCCGTTGATGCCAATTTCAGTAGTTCCAGGGATCCATCAGCCCCCACCTTTTTAATCAACCAAAAAAAATCCTCGCTGGATATGCTTTTGATCAAACGGGGAGGATCAGGGTGGTTCGAGACCCTGTCCAAAGCCTTTCTACTTGAAAGGGCGTACAGGCCATCCAAAAAGACGCCGTCAAGGGGCAAAAGTTCATGGTAATTTCCATTATCCAGACCGTTTGATTGTATGCGTTTTTCCAATGCCTTACTCCTCGAATAAATAGTGCCTATCATATCCTTGACAAAAGGTGAAAATGGGGCAAAAATCGATGCCGTTTACTTAGCATTTAGAATTTTATTCCATTTTATCGAGAAATGCCATGGCTATCTCGCCAAACTTCGGGGCGGCAGCACGTTTCAAACTTTCAAGGAGACTTTTTCCATGAAAAAAATTATTCAACCCGATTATTCCGGCCTGGATCGTCCGGAGATCCTCATGAACCTCTTTCACCCGAGATCGGAATGGAAGCAGACTGGAGGTGGAAATGGTGGAGAAGACATCCTCATTCCCGTGGAAGACGACATCGTGGTGGGAGCCAGGGCACATCTCTGCGCAAAAAACGCGCCCACAATCCTTTTTTTTCATGGGAATGGCGAAATTGTGTCGGACTACGATGAACTGGCTCCTTTCTACAACCGTAACGGCATCAACTTTCTGCCCGTTGATTATCGGGGTTACGGACGGTCAACGGGGCAACCCACCGTTACCGCCATGATGCGGGACTGTCACCGGATTTTTCATTTCGTGAAAGAAAAGCATGCCGGAGCCGGCTACACGGGACCTTTGATCATTATGGGAAGATCCTTGGGCAGTGCATCAGCCCTCGAACTCGCCTTTCACCACAGCGATCAAATGGACGGTCTGATCATTGAAAGCGGGTTTGCTTTTTCCGGTCCACTCCTCCGCCTTCTGGGCGTCGATCTTGCGGCCATGGGGCTGGATGAGGAAGCGGGTTTTGAAAACGTGTCAAAAATGAAGACCTTTTTCAAACCCACCCTGATCATTCACGCGGAGCATGACCACATCATCCCCTTTTCGGACGGGCAAACCCTGTTTGATGCTTGCCCCGCCCATGATAAAACCCTGCTTAAAATCCCCGGCGCCAACCATAATGACATCCTGGCCCGCGGGTTTTCAGAATATATGACGGCAGTCCGTAGCCTGGCTAATCAAATAAAAGCGCCAAAAACCTCCTGAAAATCTGAGTCCAAGGAGATATTTTCGCGTAAATGGCAGCCCCTACGCAACATATGGCTATAAAGAAAAGGCTTTTCGTGGTACTGTTGGGCATTTTTGTGGTGGTCATGGTCAGAGCAAAGGGAAGGGGCTACGCATTTGAAGGCCAGGAGTTGAGAAAGGGCGTACGGCGAATAGCAGCGCCCATCTATGATCAAAAGAACCATCTGGCGGGCTGCGTTGGGATTGCAGCCACTATTTTCAGTTTTGAAATCGACGACAAAGAGAATCTGGGCCGACAGGTCATTGAAACGGCCGGCCGGATTTCATATGGCATGGGTAAACCAACATGAGAGAATTTTTCCATCCTTCCAACATAGCTGTTTTCGGTGTAGCGGACAATCCCGGGAATCTGGGCAAAAACATCATTTCCAACAGCCTGGGAATGGGGTTTAAAGGTGAAATTTATCCGGTGGGGAGAGAACCTGGCAACGTGTACGACCGAAAGATCATAACCGACCCCCGGTCATTGCCCGAAGGGATCGATCTGGCGGTGATCTTGATCCCCGCCCGGTTTGTTGCGGAAACGCTTGAGATCTGCGGACAAAAGGGAATTCGCCACGCAATCATTTCCACAGCGGGGTTCAGGGAATTCAATGATCAGGACAATCAGGCGGAAAAGGATATCGTCAACGTCGCCAAGCAATATGGCATTCAATTCATCGGCCCCAACTGTATCGGCGTCATATGTACCGAATCGGGCCTTTGTACGCCTTTCAACCCCATGCGGGTCGAGATGTTCAAAAAGGGATCCGTGGGTCTGATCTCTCAGAGTGGAGGAGTGACCACTCAGTGCGCCTATCATTTTTCCGAAGAACATCTCGGTTTTTCAAAAATCATCAGTATGGGCAACAAATTAAACTTAAATGAAATCGATTTGTTAAACTATCTCATTCATGACGAAGATACTGAACAGATTCATATGTACCTGGAAAGCATCGAGGACGGAAGAGCGCTGACAAAACTGGCCGTGGCATCGAAAAAGCCAATCGTCATTTTCAAGTCAAACGTTAGCAAAACGGCATCCAAAGTCGCCTACTCCCACACAGCGGCCCTTTCAAATGATAATCGAATCGTGGACTTTGCTCTGAAACAAGCGGGGATTGTGCGTGTGGAAAATATTCATCATATGACTGTGGCTGCCAAAGCGCTTCAGCTCCCCCCCTTAAAGGGGAATCGGTTGGCCGTCATATCCATGTCCGGGGGGTTTTCCGTGATGTTGGGAGACGAGTGTGAGAAATATGGATTTAAGTGCCCTCCCCTTCCACGCGAACTCATGGATCAAATTGAGGGCTTTCGGAGGGCCGGCATCATCCGCATGTCCAACCCCATGGATTTTGGCGATATTCACGATATCGAGGCGCTGGCATTCGCTTTGGAGCGCTGTATGGCATTGGGGGATATTGACGGCCTCGTTTTTTCGTTTTTGTATGAACCTGAAATCGAAAAATTATTTGGGAAGGAAATCGGAAACCCTGAACAAATTCTGAACTTCATCAAGAAGATGTGCAATAAATACGACAAACCACTAGCCCTCAGTTTTTTGACGGAGCAGCAATGCATCGAGGACTTCAAAAGATTAAACATATTCCCTGTTTTTAACGATCCCATGGAGAGCGTCAGGGGCTTGCGCCTGTTGAGGGATTATTGGCGGGGAAGGTAAAAATCATGAAAACGGCGCTGGTTCAGTTGAATAGGTGGTTCAATTATATCAATGGGTTAGCGCGCCTTTCCACGAGGCGCGATGGTTGACATAAGCAACTGTTTTATAAGGTATAATCTGGGGGGCCACATCTTTTTACCTATTCAACTGAACCAGTGTCCAACTTTAAACTCAACATAAACTAAAGGAAGGAGAATCCGAACCATGACGTCAACTGATGTGAGAAATTTTAAGGAGAAGACCATTATGGGAAGTAAACTGGCAATCATCATGTTAATCGTTTTTTTCGCAAGCCCGCTGCCGGCTCAAGAACTTACCGGAACCCTTCATCAGATCAAAAAATCCGGTCAAATCAAAATCGGCTACCGCGTGTCTCAACCACCCATGTCATTTTTGGGTAAAAACGGCAACCCGACGGGTTATTCTATTGATTTGTGTAAGGATATCGTGGCTGAAGTTGAAACAAAAATTGGCTCGGACGTAAAGGTTGAATATGTTCCCGTAACAGCTGAAGAGCGGTTTAAAGCCCTGCGCGATAACAAAATTGACATATTATGCGGTTCAACGACTAAAACGCTTTCCCGTGGTGAACTTGTCGATTTTACGGAATTGACATTTGTCACCGGCGCTTCACTAATGACTTTAAGAAGTAATAAGCAGTTTGATTCCACCGGTTTTTCCGGAAAGAAAATCGGAGTCGTGAAAGACACTACGACCGCCGTTGCACTGAAAAAACTAATTCAGGAAACATCAACGGATGCGAAAGTTGTCTTATTCAATTCAACAAAAAAAGGCATCGATGCGTTACGAAAGAAAAAAATCGATGCCTTTTCTTCTGACCAAATCGTACTGATTGGTATCATTTCAAAAGCGCATGACCCAATGAACTTTGTGATTGATCCCAACGTGTTTTCCTTTGAGCCTTTTGCACTTGCTGTAAGGCGAAATGATTCAGATTTTCGTCTTGTTGCCAATCGCGTGATATCCGATCTTTGCCAATCAAAAAAGATACTTCCAATTTACAACAAATGGATTGGGGACGTTATCGGAGGCAGGCTGCCCATATTCGATGCAATGATCCGACTTAATTCAACACCGGAGTGAAAATCGTAATGATCGCTCAGACAAAGCTGGAGTAGACGGCGTTGCAGATGGGCCAAACAGAAAAGTGGCGAAAAAAACCCTGATACATGGAGGTATGAATATGAGGAGACTTATTTGCGTGGCAATCATAGGCATAATCGGTTTTGCCGGTTGTGCCGGAGTTAATGGCGGAAATCAGCAAACCGGCGGAGACGACATGTTGAATAGACCACCGAATGTACAGTTTGAAGGAACCGGGGTAAAAGATCCTAACAGTGAGTTGTAATACAACAGCAAAGACCCCGGAACGCTAAAGGCGGATAAAGGGCCGGTCCATAATCCGGATTGGGGGGATTTGCTGACGCCCGTTTCATTACCGGCTGAACTGGAACAGCCTCCCACGGGAAAGGATGTGAAACCGTTCAATGCCCAATCCGTTCTCTCTGGTAGCTTTTAAATTCATCTACAACTTTTTGGGTCCCCCTCCCCCCCTGTTGATTTTCATTTTGCCTTGAGCAAAACTTTCTGATTATAAAGAGTTCATCCTCAAAAGAGGCGCCTTTTTCCCATCAACCTTGTTTATATTAGCAACCTTATCGGAAATGATTTCATCTTTACAGAGATCATAAGGAATGGTTTCGAATTGACAGAAGCCACACATTAGGCTCCTGCATGTTCAATTGATGAATGTCCAACATCGAAAGCTTCAGATATCCCAAGACAAATCAACATAATAAGGAAAATGATCTGAAGCGTACCGTCCCTCAAACTGGTCGTGAATAATCCGAGCATCCACAATGTGCGGCGGAACGGTGGTCAATATCCAGTCGATTCGGCTTTTTTGAGGTATTCCGGTAAAAGCGTGGTGGGTGAAGCTCTCTTTCCCTTCAGGATGCCCCAGGGCCTGCCAGGAATCTGAAAGCCCGGTTTCTTTATTTGCCAGGGCCGCATGGGCGTCTGAATCCGGATCATCATTGAAATCTCCCATAAGAATCACTGGAACGGCTCTTTTGCGAACCCATCGCGCGATGATTTCGGCTTGTTTCAAGCGGGCCATCCGGCCCATGTGATCCAGATGGGTGACCGCCACCGAAAAAACCTGTCCGGATTCCAACGCTTCCACTGTGGCANTGCTCAGCATNCGGGGAAAAGCGCTGTCCCAGTTCTTGCTGCGATGGATTTCGGGCGTTTTGGAGAGCCAGAATTCATCGCCTTCCATAATTCGAAACAGGTCTTTTTTAAAAAACAGGGTGGGGTACTGGCAGGTGTCGTCCAGCACGCGTGAAGCCGTGTGCATGCCATAGCCGGAAAGACTCTCTTCGAGATAATCCAACTGAGACAAACGCCCTTCCTGGGTCCCCAGGATATCCGGCGAATACTGCTCAATCAATTTCACCACCAAATGACGTCGGTAATTCCAGGCATTGCTTCCATCCTGGTCGTTTTCAAAACGGAGGTTCAAGGTCATCACACGCATGGTTTTTTTGATTTCCTCTCTTATTTTGATTTCCCTCTAACCGTAGGGGCAATCCCTTCCGGTTGCCCTTCATTTTGGGTACCCGCAAGGAGTACCCCTACCGTCCGGGGAGCGGCGTGAGGGGCCAGAACAGCGGCACCACCACCATGATGATAATTAATACCACCAAGGTCAGCAGTCCTCCCACTTTCATGTAATCCTTGAAGCAATACCCTCCGGGACCCATCACCAGGATGTTGGCCGGGTGGGAGATGGGCGTCATGAAGCTGGCGGATGCCGCCATGGCCATGGCCATCATAAACCCGTATGGCGAGATACCCAACTGCTGGCTGGTATTCAGAATAATGGGAGCCAGAAGCAGCACCAAAGCCGCTGTGGGGATGACGCAGGTAGCCAAAAACGTCAACAGCAGCAGGGCCAGCAATACTGCTGTAGGTCCAAAAGGTCCCACGGCGGTCACCACACCTTCTGCCAGGAAGCCGGCGGCGCCGGATTGATCCAGGGCTGTTCCCAGGGGGAACATGCCCGCGATCAGAAAAACGGCCTTCCACTCAATGGCACGGTAGGCCTCTTCCATGGTCAAACACCGAAAAAGCACCATCAGGGCCGCACCGATCACTGTGGCGATGTAAATGGGTATCCAGCCCATAATAACGGGAACAAAGGTGGCCACCATGAGGATGTAAGAGATCGGGGCTTTTTCAAGATGTGGAGATTCCTGAGCCGATTGCGTTAGTACGATAAAATCGCTCTCCTGACCCAGCACCTTCAGCTTTTCCCTGGGGCCGTACAACAGCAGTGCATCACCAAAGTCAAGGGCCATATCCCGCAAGTTCGTTGCATAGGCGTTTCCCCGGCGCCAGATAGCCAGCACATTCAAACCGAATTTTTCCCTGAAATGAAGATGCCGCAAGGTTTTCCCAGCCAGGGTGGCATGAGGTGAAAGAATAGTTTCAACCATCCCGATCTTATCTGAAACAAGATTTTTGAGATCCGGTACGCCACCGCCCTCCCCTTCCAGGGTTTGAAAGCCGCGAAGGGTATCAAGGGCACCCATACGACCCTCCATGATCAGCTGATCCCCGGGCAGAAGGGTTTCATTGGCATCGGGCATTCGAACAGCGCCGTTCCTGCGAATGATACAAAGCACCCGCATCCCCAGAACTTCAGCCAGTCGGCTGTCCTTCAATGCTTTATTCCCCACAGGCGATTTCAAAGGAATGGTCAGAAACATCAGGCGTTCATTGAGCCGATAATCTTTGTTTAATGTTTGCGGGTCAACTTCCTCACAAGCCGGAAAACCCGGTTCCCCGCAAAGGGTTTCTATGGCCTGTCTGCTTCCCTGGACCAGAAGCCTGTCTCCTGATTGAAGCACATCATCTTGAAGGTTGGCCCGTCGAATGTTTTTATCGCGACAAATAACCAGGACCATGGCTTCATACCGGTTTCGAAAATCCACATCATTCAGGGTTTTTCCGTTCAAGAAAGAGCCCTGGCCCAGGGTTAATTCAACCATCCGTATCTCTTTTAAGAAAGCTTCGTTCCCCTCAAAACCCTTGATCTGAAAGATAATGTCTTCCCACAGGCGCAGCTCTTCCAATTTCTCACGGCTTCCCTTGAGCACCAGGATGTCTCCCCCATGCAACTGTTCCCGGGGACCCGGCGCCAGCAAACTCTTGTTTTCCCTTGTAATGGCGATCACGTCTATCCCCAGCACCGTACCCATCCGCGTCTCAGCCAGGGTCTTTCCCGCCAGAGGAGACGTAAGCGGCATCCGCATGCGAAAAATGCGCTTTTCCATCCGATACTGTGAACTCAGGTTGGATTCAAGAATTCCGGAGGTATCTTTCAGAAAATTGTGTTTGGGCAGCAGACGACGTCCAATGAAGGTCATGAACAGCACGCCGATGACAAATATGAAACTGCCAACGGGGGTAAAATCAAAAAGTCCAAATGGCTTCAGATGGTTCTCTTGAAGCAAGGCACTCACCAGGATATTGGGAGGTGTTCCGATCTGTGTCAAGAGTCCTCCCAGCAGAGAACCGTATGCCAGGGGCATCAGCAGGGCGGATGGGCTTCGTTCAGTACTTCTGCAGATATCCATAACAACCGGCAGCATGAGTGCCGAAACAGCCACGTTGTTCATAAAAGCGGACATGAGACCGGCAACCATCATAATGATCATTACCAGCAGACTGTCATTTTGCCCGGCCAGTTTCACAACCCGGTTGCCGATGATGTTCCCCACACCCGTTCGCGTCAGGCCACCGCTTAAAATGAACACCGCCCAGACTGTAACAACCGCCGGGTTGCTGAACCCTTTAAGCGCGTCGGTGGGGCTCACCAGACCGGTCACCGCCAGACTCCCCAGAACCAGGAGAGCCACAACCTCCATGGGCATCCATTCGGTCACCAGAAAAACAACCGCTACCCCCAATATGGACAGCACCAATGCAATTTGCAGGGTCATACCTCTTGGGCCTCCGTCTTTTTATCCACCGATATAGCGCAAACCTAGGAATTCATCAAGCGAAGGATGAGCACAATTTTTGCATTTTTATGGACATTGTCTTATACTCCATCGGAAAAAAACGACCCTCAATCACATTGTGAGACCCTTGAAACATGAATTCACCCTCTTTTCAATGGAGAACCCAACTCTACCCTGCCGCGGCTATGCTTACGGGTCTTGCGCTGGCACAAACCATCGCCACCATTCAAGTCTATCTTTCCAACCGCTCTCTTTACCATACCCTTACAGCCATTCATGGAACCGGATATCTGACGGTTCCCAACCAACAGACCATGGGTCGTCTTCAAGAACTGACCACCGCCCTCTGTGGCGGACTTTTCTTCACCCTGAGTGTAGGAGCAGGCATCTGCCTGCTGTCATTTGCCGCATCATGGTTATGGGACCGTGTTTGCCTGCGTAAAACCGTTTTCCTGGTTTTAATGCTCATTCTGTGGGCAGGACTTGCAGCGGGCGTCAACCTCAGAGGATTTTCGCCATTTACAAGCCTCTATTTTGTTGTGATCCCCCCGGTGGTGTTTTCCAGTGCCCTCAAATGGATACCCTATGGAAACAGAAAACAGCCCTGGCGCACTGGGTTGTTGCATATCATCCCGATTATGGTGCTGGGGCTTCTGTGGGCGCCCCAAATGAAAGAGGATCTGTTTATCAATATTCGGGATCATCTTTTACGCTCCAACCCGCTGGGCGAAAAGATTGTCAATTTTTACTACCAGTACACCCTATACCCGGCAGAAGTCATCAAACCCCTGGACCGGAAGCTTCTCAAAACCTGCACCCTTGAGGCCATCCCCGAGAGTCCATACAAAAACGAACTACGGAAAAACCTTTCGGCCCATGACTGGATCGAAACAGAAAACCTCGAAGATGTTGACCTGTTCTTAACCTGTTCAGACAGCGAACTTTTACTGGATAATGGAAGGGGTACGGTTTTAAAGATTCCAAAAAAAGATTTCCTGGCCCATCCGACAGCCAATCTGAAGCGTTTTTCATCGGCGGCAGATAGGAATGTATTTTTCCGTCAATTCACCTTTTATTCTCTACTGATGGGCTTTCCCATAACCCT
>JGI24023J19991_10002076_pt1 | contig 14841 bp, 12 predicted proteins | sample Cruoilmetagenom1_FD_19991 | JGI IMG/M metagenome (IMG submission 19991) | reverse complement strand
GATCTGACCCAATGACAGTGTCAGACCCTGCCATTGACGGCCGAAATTATTGTAACCCTCCGCGCTCTGCAGGGTCGAGTATGCAACCACATCATCGTGAGCATCCGCGATAACTGCCTGCCAGAATGTCTCGCTGACTTCTGCAACGGTCGCAGGCTTTTTCTCACAAGCAGCCAGTAGTAATACAACCAGCAGCAAACTGGTTATCCGAAATATTTGATGATGCATGGCTCTCTCCTGAATTTTCTGTGATGATAACAGTTGCCGCTGCTTACTTACTGGCAAAATAATTTCCCAGAAAATCATCAAATGCACCGCGATCCGCTTCCTCTTTCTGCTGCTGGAGCTGCAGTGAGTTAACTCCTTCATCGATAAAACGCTGCTCGGTTTCACTGGGGAGATGGCGTTGTTGAAAATAGCGGTTGTGCTGCATCGACTTGCGCCGGGCAAAATGGTAAAAGCTCTCACCATTGTCACGCATCTCTGCCAGCATTCGTGCAGACGGCGTCTCTTCAGCGTTCTCGATCTTGCGCCACTGCTGCTTCAAGGCGCTCTGATATGGAGTGCCGCTCTCATTGCTATCCAGCAAAGCACAGACTGACTCTATGCTGGAGAGCAGTTGCTCTCCCCATGCCCTGAGCGTGATATCTGCGCCATTGCGGCGCAGTTTCAATCCGGCCTCTCTTCCACGGCGAGCGCTTAGCAACAGGTTGTTATCGATTTCTGGGCGCTCGTCTAAAGTGATCGGGCGGCTCTCCTGAAACATGCAGGTCAGCAGAAAAGCCTCAAGAAACAGCATCTGTGTCTCATCGATCCCCTGCGGCTGATAGGCATTGACATCCAGTGAGCGCAGTTCGACATAGCGGATGCCACGGGCATTCAATGCACTGGTGGGTTTTTCCATTCCTTGCAGCAACTGCTTGGGCCTGACGGTACTGTAATATTCATTCTCGATTTGCAATATGTTGGTATTGAGCTGTTTATAGCTGCCATCATCATCCTTCAGACCAATCTGCTCCCACACAGGTGAGGATGTGTTGATGGCACACTTCAGTGAGTCGATGTAGCTTTCAAGCGTGTTGTAGTTNGCCTTGATGCCGACACTCTCCTCTTTCTGATTCTGATANCCGATGTCACTCATGCGCAGTGATGTCGCGTAGGGTTCGTAGTATGTCCCCTCGTCGAACTCCTGCATGTTGGTGGCCTGGTTGCCAAAAAATGTCTTGCACACCGCGGGGGAAGCACCAAAAAGATAGGGAATGATCCACCCGTAGCGCTGCAGGTTACGCACCATTCCCATGTAACCGGCATCGACCAGCTGTTGCTCCCCGCCTTGCCGGGTGGCTGCCACTCCCTTGAATTCCGCCCACAGCGGCCAGAAGCTCTCTGCAATCGAGTAGTTGTAGTGCACTCCGGCAATGACCTGCATCACCTTGCCGTAGCGATGCCCCAGCCCCACCCGGTAGATATGCTTCATACGACCGGCATGCGACTTCCCGTAGCGTGCGATGGGGATATGTGTCTCACCAGCCAGTACGCATGGCATCGATGTTGCCCACAGGATCTCGTCACCAAGGTTCTTATAGACATGGGTATGGATATCGCAGAGAAATTCAAGACTCTGCCCGGCTCCATGCAAGGGGGGAGTGATCAACTCAAGCATCGCTTCCGAGTAATCGGTTGTGACACGGGGATGTGTCAATGCTGAACCCAGTAAAACCGGATGCGGCTTTTGTGACAGGGTACCGTCAGGCGCCACACGCAGACTCTCTTTTTCAAGTCCGGTCAGAGATTGCTGCAGCAACTCCGCCGCTCCGCTACTCTGCAGTTTACTGACCAGACTCTCAAGACTGTTCACAGGAAAATCTCTTGTGTTTGAATAATTTGCATAATCTCTTGTGGCGAGTCGACACGCCATGCATGTAAACCTGAAGCAGTAGCAGCATCGACATTAATGCGCGTATCGTCAAAAAAAGCAATTTGCCCGGCGTCACTCTGAAGTTCGCTCACGACATGTTGATAAACATCTGCTGCGGGTTTCATTTTACCAAGATCACAAGATAAAAAACGGCGTGAAAATTGACGTTTCAGCTCCACTTGTTCATCCAGATGTTGAATATGCGCATGGCTTATATTGGAGAGCATGGAGAGAGTAAAGCNCTCACCCACTGCGGCCAGCATCGATTCAGTGTGCGGCTTTAACTCACCCAGCAGCGACAAAAATGCCGATTTCATCGTTTCACAGGAGTTGAGCTGAAGTTCATCACACCATGCAGTTGCAAACTGCTCCAGATCAAGCTTTCCGGTTTCATGCGCCTCGACCAGCGAAGAGCCTGACCAGCGATGCTGTGCCTGTGCAACGGAGAGCTGTTCACCGAAAAGAGCGGCANTATTTTGGCGCCACTCCAGGTCGATCAGAACGCCGCCAAGATCCAGAACAATGTGTTTGATGGGCATTGACGCAACTCCTAAAGCACAAATGACAAGTACAAACCACGAAAAACACAAACACCCGTTTTGTCAATCATTTGTGCTTTTCGTGACTTTCGTGATAGAAACTGCCTGGTTGTCGAGTAGTAGAGTAGAGACCACAAAAAAGGGACCTTACGGCCCCTTTGGTACAGCTTCAATAACCTCAAAGCAAGATGAGTTAAGGAAACTTTATATGAATCAACAGGATGGGGATTCAGGGGAAGGAGCTAGCTAATGCCAACCAAAATAGATTGGCAGCTACCCCTTCCCCCCGTAAAAAACCTGAAAGGACGTGCTGATTGAATCGCGGAGCGATTCGACCAGTACTTCCTTACTCACCTTCTTCAACAGCCTTCATGCTCAGACGGACACGCCCCTGCTTGTCCAGCTCCAGCACCTTGACCTTGACGACATCACCTTCCGCCAGCTTGTCGGTTACTTTCTCGACACGCTCGTTGCAGATCTGGGAGATGTGTACAAGACCGTCCTTGCCGGGAAGAATAGTGACAAATGCGCCGAAATCCATGATGCGCGCAACCTTGCCTTCGTAGACCATGCCGACTTCCACGTCTGCCGTGATCTGCTCGATGCGCTTGATTGCCGCCTCCGCAGCAGCCTTGTCGGCAGAAGCTACCTTGACGATGCCATCGTCATTAATATCGATGGAGGCACCGGTCTCTTCCGTAATGGAGCGAATGGTGGCGCCGCCCTTGCCAATGACGTCACGAATCTTGTCCGGGTTGATTTTCACGGTGGTGATACGCGGTGCATGCTCGGACATGTGCTCGTTAGGCGCCGAGATCACCTTGTTCATCTCCTCGAGAATATGCAGACGGGCGTGTTTTGCCTGCTCCAGCGCGATCTCCATGATCTCTTTGGTGATACCCTCGATCTTGATATCCATTTGTAACGCATTGACACCTTCGGCGGGACCGGCAACCTTGAAGTCCATGTCGCCGAGGTGATCCTCGTCACCGAGGATATCGGTAAGAACGGCAAAATCATCGCCNTCCTTGATGAGACCCATAGCGACACCGGAGACTGGGGATTTCAATGGAACACCGGCATGCATCAATGAGAGGCTGGTGCCGCATACGGACGCCATCGAAGAGGAGCCGTTCGACTCTGTAATCTCCGAGACCACGCGGATCGAATAGGGGAATTCGTCCATGTTTGGCATCGATGCCTGTACACCGCGCTTGGCAAGACGCCCGTGACCAATTTCACGACGCTTGGGACTGCCAACACGACCAGTTTCGCCAACGCAGTATGGAGGAAAATTGTAGTGCAGCATGAAATGCTCTTTATAGCTGCCTTCCAGAGCATCGATGATCTGGGAGTCACGCTCGGTTCCCAGTGTGGTAACGACCAGCGCCTGGGTTTCACCACGGGTGAAGAGCGCGGAACCGTGTGTGCGCGGCAATACACCGGTACGCACAGTGATGGGGCGCACCGTTTTGGTATCACGGCCATCGATGCGGGATTCTCCCGCGAGAACGCGGCTGCGGACAATCTTTTTCTTGAGTTTTCCGAGCACCTCGCCAACTTCGGAGCTGTTCCACTTGGGGTCATCTCCACCGCAGAGTTGTTCGACGACCTCCGCCTTGACCTCATCGAGGCGTGCATAGCGAGCCATTTTATCGGCAATCTGGTAGCCTTCGACGACACCATGCGTCGCAGCAGCTTCGACAGCTGCAACCAGCTCCTCATTCACCTGCGGAGCCGACCACTGCATCACCGGATTACTAACTTCTGCTGCAAGCTCCTTGATCGCATCGATCACTGCCTGACTCTGTTCATGACCATACAGAACCGCACCCAGCATGACATCCTCAGGCAGGGCATTGGCTTCAGATTCAACCATCAGTACAGCGTGTTCCGTACCGGCAACAATCAGGTCCAGATCAGTAGCTTCACCAAGCCCGACCGGAGGGTTCAGCAGATATTCCCCATCCTTGTAACCGACACGCGCCGCGCCCACAGGGCCATTGAACGGCAAGCCAGAGATTGACAATGCAGCAGAAGCNCCAATCAGCGCCGGTATTTCGGGATCGACTTCGGGATTCAGGGAGACCACCGTGAGGATAATCTGAACCTCATTGGTGTAACCTTTTGGAAACAGCGGACGAATCGGCCGATCGATCAGGCGGCAGGTGAGAATCTCCTTCTCGCTGGGACGTCCTTCACGACGAAAAAAACCACCGGGTATCTGACCCGCAGCATAGGTTTTCTCCTGGTAATCGACGGTCATTGGAAAAAAGTCACGGCCTGAATCTGCATCTTTACTGCCGACAACTGTTGCCAGAACGATGGTTTCATCCATGTTGACCATCACGGCTGCGTCTGCCTGACGGGCTATTTCAGCTGTTTCCAGCGTTACGGTATTGTCGCCAAATTGAAATGTTTTACTAATCGGTGTGGGTGTCACAAGTGAATCCTCGACGGGTGTTGATTGAGTAGTTATGCGTTTAGCGGCGCAGGCCAAGACTTGAAATAAGGTCGCTGTAACGCTGCAGATCCTTTTTCTTCAGGTAGTCGAGCAACTTGCGGCGGGAGTTAACCATGTGGACCAGACCACGCCGTGAGTGGTGATCTTTTTTGTGGGTTTTGAAATGATCAGTCAGGTAACTAATGCGTGATGTGAGCAGCGCCACCTGAACCTCCGGGGAACCGGTATCTGATTCGGAACGCTTGTATTGATCAATTACAGCCTGTATGTCTGTTGCACTCATTGCCATGATATTTCTCCATTGAAATATATTAAAAAAAATGGCCCCCGGCAATGAGTCCAGGATGACCACGGATAAAGACAAGGCATGATAACACAGTGTTGGGGATGAGACATTTATTAAAACACCAACTTAGCTTCTCTTTTTGCTCATATTTTCACTGCCATTTTGGTTACATAATGCACTATTCGCNCGACTTGGCAGGAGATGCCACAAGCAATAATNCTGCACATATTGGCACTTTAATTTCTGCCNCATCCCCTGACAGCTGTTCTACTGTAGATTTCAGNTTATTAACCACAGTTAGCACTGATGCACACAGCTATTATTTTGGCTCTGCCTGCATCAAATGTTGATCGGTAGCTTTTTACAATCACCTGTCTGACGACTTCATCTCGCGACCACAAGCCCGCTTCTANAGGAAGTGCAAATACCAAACGCAGGAGTGGGCATCTGACCACGATTGAAAAAATGATGCAAAGGCTTTCATGCTCATACCAACACTTAACGCGGACANAGCCATTTTTTACATTTTTTCATCACTGTTTTCTGTGTGCATCTGTGGAAAAAAGAAAATCCCTTGCATTAGACCGACCGGTCAACTATAATTCAAACCATGCAAACATCAATCGACACCCGCCAGAGAATCGTCAACGCTGCAAAGACGCGCTTTCATAGCCGTAGCTATGCCGATGTCGGCGTCAAGGAGATCTGTGACAGCGCCGAGGTGCAGAAGGGGAGTTTCTACCACTTTTTCCCCTCCAAACGCGATCTGGCGATAGCCGTCATCGAAGAGTTCGCTGATGACTGGGCTTCAGGCTTTATTTCCGAGGCATTTGATTCCAAACTGCCGCCCATGGAACGTTTCGATTATCTGATCGATGCCGCCTATTTCTGGCAAAAGGCCGCCAGGGATATTCAGGGACACCTGCCCGGCTGCCTGTTCGGCAACCTTGCGCTGGAGATCAGCACCCAGGATGACATCCTGCGCGCCAAGTTAAACGCTGTTTTCATCATGGCTAAAAAGCGCATCATGGAGACGCTTGATGAAGCAGTTGCCGAAGGCAGCATCGAGCCACTGGATAGTGAAAACAGCTCTGAGGCGATGCTCGCCTATCTCGAAGGGCTAATCCTGCTGGCCAAGACACAAAACAACCCCGATGTTATCCACAGGCTGGGCAAGGCCATCAAAAGCATACGCATCGAAACAGGCTCTTTTGGGAGCGACATCTTTCCGGAAAAGTCGAAATGACAAGAAATGACAATCTTTGTAGTTTCCACATGGAAACTGCGCAAGTAATAACGATTGTATATTGATCGTTTTTTTCTGCCACACATGTAGACCGACCGGTCATCTTGTTTGGCGTATCAGCAGACTCTAACGTATGTAGAGTTTCAACAATAGTGGAGATTTACCATGACAACAGTAGCGGCACCAACAACTCTGGACGCACGCGGACTCAATTGTCCGCTGCCAATCCTGCGCACCAGAAAAGCCCTCACGGCAATGGCAAGCGGTGAAACTCTGCTTGTGCAGTCGACAGACCCCGGTTCAGTCAAAGATATCGAATCTTTCTGCAGTCAGACCGGTAATGAACTGCTTTCAGCATCGAATGATGATGACGAGTTCCAATTCGTTATTCGCAAATCCTGAGGAAGCCCGATCAAGTCACTTCGCCTACGTCATACATGGATGTATAAGCATCACCAGAGGCAGGATGCAGAAAGCGACCATGGACTCAGGTGAGCGGAGTGAGCAGGGCGCGGAGGCTTTGCGCCTCGACCAGAGCATTACCACAATTTTTTCCAGGGGAGAGGGTTCAATCCTACAGGCTTTGGCTGGTTTCCAGCTGACCCTTCCCCTAAACCATCACAGGGACAAATTTAAGCGATTCCCTGATAAACAGATCACAGGAGTACGACATGAATGCAACTGCACAGCAACTATCCTCACAAATGACACAGGAATATGATCAGGCCGCTTTTCAGAAGTTGTTTGATCAACGTTTTGATGAGCGCATGGCGCAAATCGAGGCGGATCATATCCCTTCCATGTCGATTATCTCGACCAAGGGAACACTGGACATGGCCTACCCTCCCTTCATCCTGGCTGCGACGGCTGCAGCCCTTGGCTGGGATGTCTCGGTGTTCTTCACCTTTTATGGCCTCACTCTGCTGAAGAAAGAACTAGATCTCGAGATCAGCCCTCTCGGAAATCCAGCCATGCCCATGAAAATGCCGGTAGGACCTGAGTGGCTGCAAAAGATCGACATGAAACTCCCTAATCTAATGATGGCGGGGATCCCCGGATTCGAGAAGATGGCAACCGGAATGATGAAGAAAAGCCTCGACAACAAGGGCGTGGCGTCAATTGGCGAGCTGCGTTCGTTGTGCCTGGAGGCTGACGTGAAACTTATCGGCTGCCAGATGACCGTCGATCTCTTCAATATGAGCCAGGATGAATTTATCCCTGAAGTCGACGGCTGGATCGGAGCGGCCAGTTTTCTGCCGACGGCTCAGAAATCGGATGTAACGCTGTTTGTGTAGAATATCCTCGCCTTAACTCTCTCTCAAGGTGAGAGAGAGTTGGGCTTTCCTGTTTTAAGAAACTGCCGATCCCTGATATTTTCTTATTAACCGGGCATAGGAGTTGTGCATAAATAACTTCCCGATATCGCGCAGCAATGTTGTTGCTATTCAAGACACAGCAAGGGGCGTATAACAGCGTTATGTAACTCCTGCTGAAACGCAGAAGAGGGGCAACAGGGCAAGCAGGATCGGGAAGTTATTATTGGGCAGCGACTTAGTCCCCAAAACTCGTACCGACGCGTCGTGCGCTCTCGACCCATGCATGCTCAGGCGGAACAAGGTTTTTCTTGCCAGCCACCTCTTCCAGTGGAATCGCAACAGCCTCCTCCCCCCTGGCTGCCACCATTACACCATAATTTTCCGCATCGATCTGATCGGCGCAGGCAGTACCGAGACGGGTCGCCAGAATCCGGTCTGCCGCTGATGGCGTGCCGCCGCGCTGCAGGTGGCCAAGTATGGTGATGCGCGACTCCAGACCGGTCAACTCCTCCAGCTTGCCGGAGAGAGAGAGTGTGCTGCCGATATGTTCACGCTCGATCTGCGCCAGCACCTTTTTCGCCTCTTTTTTCTCTTTCTTACTCTTCGGGGCACGTTTTATTGCATCCGCCTCGTGAAATTTTTCGGCAACACCAATCGGCATTGCCCCCTCCGAAACTGCAACGATGCTGAAATTTTTGCCGCTGCGCACACGCATGCGAATGGCCTCGGCTATACGCTCGACATCATAGGCAATCTCTGGAATCAAAATGACATCGGCGCCGCCGGCAATGCCTGCACCCAGAGCCAGCCAGCCCGATCTGTGCCCCATGATCTCGGCGACGATAATGCGATGGTGACTGTGCGCTGTGCTATGCAGGCGGTCAATCGCATCTGTTGCAATACCCAGTGCAGTGTCATAGCCAAAAGTGACATCGGTACCCCATACATCGTTGTCAATGGTCTTGGGCAGGGTAATCACATTCAGCCCCTTCTGCTTGAGCAGCAATGCGTTTTTTTGTGTGCCGCCTCCGCCCAGGCACACCAGCGCATCCAGATGCCGCGCATGGTAGTTCTCGACAATAACATCGGTCATGTCCATGCTTTTTCCACCCACCATCATGCGATCCGGCTTGTCACGTCCGGTACCCAGTATGGTGCCTCCACGGGTGAGAATATCTGATAATACAGCGCCATCAAGCGCCATGGTGCGGTTCTCGACCAGGCCCCGAAAACCGTCGCGAAAGCCGATAATCTGCATGTCGTAGTAGCTTTGTGCCGCCTTTCCCACGCCGCGTATGGCTGCGTTCAGGCCCGGACTGTCTCCGCCAGCCGTGAGGATACCGATATGTTTGGTCATTGATCTCTCCTTGTGAATAGATCTGTTATTTTAGCTGTTGGCGCAGCAAGTATTTCGCGGTCAGAAGACCGCTCCCACACCCTGTTGTCCCGTTGCATTATAACCAACGAATTACCACACTTTGTCATCAAGTTCGCGCAGCCATGCCAGGCGTTCGGCGATCTTTGCCTCCAGCCCTCTGTCGACAGGATGGTACCAGGATTGCCCGGCCAGCTCTTCGGGAAGGTAATTCTCACCAGCTGCATAAGCGTTTGGCTCGTCATGAGCATAACGATACTTCTTACCGTAATCGAGCTCTTTCATCAGTTTTGTGGGAGCATTGCGCAGATGCAGCGGCACTTCCAGTGATCCTGAACCTTTCGCCGCCTTCATGGCATTGTTAAATGCCGTGTAGACGGCGTTGCTCTTTGCTGCAACCGCCAAATAGATGACTGCCTGTGCAATGGCAAGCTCTCCCTCAGGGCTGCCGAGGCGCTCCTGCACATCCCAGGCTTCGAGTGCCAGCTGCAGCGCACGCGGATCGGCGTTGCCGACATCTTCGGAGGCCATGCGCACCACCCTGCGGGCTATATAGAGGGGGTCGCAGCCGCCGTCGAGCATACGACAAAGCCAGTAGAGTGCCGCATCGGGCGATGACCCCCGCACGGATTTATGCAGGGCGGAGATCTGGTCGTAGAAGCTCTCTCCACCCTTGTCGAAGCGTCGCACCCTGCCGGCAACGATCTCCCTGATGGTCTCGCTGGAGATCTGTTCTGTTTCGCTGAGGTCCGCCGCAATCTCCAGCAGATTGAGCGCCCGCCGGGCATCGCCATCCGCCGCCTGCACCAGCAGTTGCAGATCTTGCTCCACGATTGCCAGGCCACGCTCACCAAGCCCGCGTTTGCTATCCGTCAGCGCAGTGCGGATGATCGACAGCAATGCATCTTCCCCGAGCGCTTTCAACACATAGATACGGGCGCGGGAGAGCAGTGCATTATTGAGCTCGAAGGAGGGATTCTCCGTGGTAGCGCCGACAAAAACGATGGTGCCGTCTTCAACATGCGGCAGAAATGCGTCCTGCTGTGACTTGTTGAAACGGTGCACCTCATCGATGAAGAGCACGGTCATGCGACCCTGCTGTCGCAGCGCTCGCGCCTGTTCGACAGCGGCTCGAATCTCTTTGACCCCGGAAAGCACTGCGGACAGCTTGATGAATGCAGCNCCGGAGTGATTCGCCAGCATCNAGGCAAGTGTGGTTTTTCCTGTACCGGGAGGCCCCCAGAAGATCATCGAATGAAGACGGTCATTCTCTATGGCCTGGCGCAACGGCGAAGATTCGCCAACGATGTTCGACTGCCCGTAGAACTCCTGCAGATTGCGCGGCCGCATACGATCAGCAAGCGGCCTGAATTGCCCCTCCTGCTGATCGAACAGGTCAGTGTTCCCAGACATCAAAACCGGGAGGAGCCTTGAATTTAAACAGGCTTTTGTTAAGCACTGGATTGCGCTTCACATTGCTGAAGCTAAACCTGGTGTACTGGCCAAGTTTGTCTGTCATCTCCAGTTTCACCAGCTTGTTATCAAGAAAAGCAACATCCACCTCCTCAACCTGGCTATCTTTGTCAACGGGAGCAAGCGCTATCCACTCCAGTCCATCGCGTTTATATTCACGCAGAATTGTGAAGTGTTTATTGACTTTTTCCCCCTGAGACAGCAGTTGTGCCGGGGTACCGCGCAGCGCCATTTTTTGAGGCTGGTGAGAAACCTGCTCGAGATCACGATCCAACAGCCACACCGTCCTGCCGTCGGCGACAATCAACTGCGCATCCTTGCCGGCATAATCCCAGCGAAATTTACCCGGCCGCCTGAGGTAAAAAACGCCGTTTTGTGATGCGGATTGGCTGCCGCCCTGCGACTCGACACTCTGCACAAAATCCGCCTGCATGGTTTTCAGCCCGGAGAGAAAGCTGTCCAGCGCTGTCGCATGCAGCGTCGTCGAAAGCAGTGATATGAATAACAATAATAAAATACGCACGCAATCAACCCTCAACAGGTGGTGGAGCCAGCACGGTTCTGGAACCGTTGGTTTCAGGCGGAGAGACAATGCCGATACGTTCCATCTCTTCGATCATACGCGCTGCCCGGTTATAACCGATTTTGAGACGACGCTGCACTCCAGAGATAGAGGCACGGCGTGTGTCGGTAACGATCTGCACCGCCTCGTCAAACAGCGGATCACTATCTTCCACATCGACGCCCGATGCCTCCGGCGACAACCCGGGAATAGCCTCGGAAGGCTCCTGCAGAATCTCTTCGACATAGCTCGCAGCACCATTATGCTTTAGAAATTCGACCACATTATGCACCTCATGGTCATCCACGAAAGCTCCATGCAACCGTTGGGGGATGCTGCTTCCCGGCGGCAGATAGAGCATATCGCCATGCCCCAGCAGATGCTCCGCGCCCTGCTGGTCAAGAATGGTGCGCGAATCAATGCGTGAAGAGACCTGAAAGGCGACGCGGGTAGGCACATTGGCCTTGATCAGACCGGTGATGACATCCACCGATGGCCGTTGAGTTGCCAGCAGCAGGTGGATNCCNGCAGCACGCGCTTTTTGCGCCAGCCGGGCGATCAGTTCCTCAACNTTCTTGCCAACCACCATGATCATATCGGCGAACTCATCGACCACAACCACGATAAACGGCATTTTACTGAGTGTTGGAATCTCCGGCGGTTCAGCGTCCTCATCCAGCAGGGTGTTGGGATCAACCACNAAGAGCGGNTCTTTCAACGGTTCACCGGCTTTCTCAGCATCCGTGATCTTTTTGTTATAGCCGGCAATGCCGCGCACTCCCAGCGNCGACATTAATTTGTAACGCCGCTCCATCTCGGCCACACACCAGCGCAGCGCATTAGCCGCTTCCGACATATCCGTNACCACAGGGCACAACAGGTGCGGTATNCCTTCATACACCGACAACTCCAGCATTTTGGGGTCGATCATGATCATACGCACTTCATCCGCCTTCGCCTTGAACAGCAGACTCAGGATCATGGCATTCACAGCGACCGATTTACCGGAGCCCGTGGTACCGGCAATCAATGCGTGCGGCATCTTGGAAAGATTGGCTACGGTTGGATTTCCGGCAATATCCTTGCCCATCCCCAGCGTCATTACCGAACGGGACTTGTCATAGACTTCGGAGCGCAGTATCTCGCTGAGATAGACAATCTCCCTGTGTTCATTCGGGATTTCAATACCGATCACCGATTTTCCGGGAATATTCTCAACCACACGCACACTAATGACCGATAGAGAACGCGCCAGATCCTTTGATAGTGCGGTCACCTTGCTGGCCTTGGTGCCGGCGGCCAGTTCCAGCTCATAGAGTGTGACGATTGGCCCCGGATGGACAGCCACTACCGAGACATCCACCTTGAAATCCGACAACTTGAGTTCAAGCTGCCGGGACATCATCTCCAGAGCCTTGTCTGAATACTGCTGCACCCGCTCTCCAGGTTCGTCCAGCAGGGACAGCGGAGGCAATACGGTGTTGGGATCCGCTTTGAACATGGTCGTTTGCTTCTCTTTCTCGACCCTGGCGCTGCGTTTGATCTTCTGGATGATCGGTTCGATTTTCGGCGGATTCCTCTTCTCCGCCTTTTTTCGATCTATTTTCAACGAGACGATGCGCTCCTCTTTGAGACGCTGGGCCTCGATCTTCTCCTCCTTCTGCTCGCGGCGTTTATTGAACAATGAGAGAATGCGGTCGTAAGCGCCCAGGACGAGCCCGCCTACCGCCTCCATGACCATGAACCAGGAGACACCGGTAAACAGCGTTATTCCAGCAACGAAAATTGCTACCAGCAGCAGCGTTGCACCCGTTGGACTGAGCGCATTGACCAGCATCGACTCCAGCTCCTGGCCAAGAATGCCTCCAGTTCCCTCTGACAGCTTCAAACCAAAATCACTCAGATGCAGAGCCCCCAGCCCGCACCCGCCGATGATCGTCAATGCAAAACCACTCCAGCGCAGGGTAAGCAGCGGCGTATTCATGTGGTCATCAACGGTGCGCTCCCTGAGGATCAGCCAGCCGCTCCACACCAGCATTACCGGAAACAAGAAGGCAAAAATACCAAATAGAGAGTAAAAAACACTGGCGAACCAGGCCCCTGCCGCCCCGCCAAGATTATGGATATTCTCGCGCTCCCCCACATATGACCAGCCGGGATCAAGCTGCGAATAGGTGATAAAGGTGAGAAAAAAATAGGCTGCAACAGCGACAATCATCCAGAAAGCACCCTCTCTGAGACGATCGCCAATCCCACGCTCATTACTGTTTACCAACTCACTCCAGGTCACGATGACTATTCCTCATTACATTCAAACCAACATCAAAAACCAAATCAAATACCATGAATCCCTTTACCCTTTTGATTCCATTCCGTAACATAGAAAAAATCTGCCCGAACAAGCCTGTCGGGCCATCTTGATTTTGGAGAATTATACATGAGTGAAAGCAAGCACTGTCGACTTCTGATCCTGGGATCCGGTCCCGCCGGATACACGGCCGCAGTTTATGCTGCACGCGCCAATCTCAACCCTGTGCTGGTTACCGGTATGGAGCAGGGCGGACAGCTGACCACCACCACCGAGGTCGATAACTGGCCTGGTGATCACGAAGGCGTTCAGGGTCCGGATCTGATGGAGCGCATGCGTCTACATGCGGAAAGATTTGAAACAGAGATTATTTTCGACCATATCAACAAAGCGGATCTCAGCCAGCGGCCTTTTCGGCTCAGCGGCGATCAGCAGGAATATACATGTGATGCATTGATTATCTGTACCGGCGCATCCGCCATGTATCTGGGTCTTGAATCGGAAGAGGCGTTCAAGGGCAAGGGAGTCTCAGCCTGCGCCACCTGTGACGGCTTTTTTTATCGCAACCAGAAGGTGGGCGTAATCGGAGGCGGCAACACCGCTGTCGAGGAGGCGCTCTACCTCTCAAATATCGCAGATCATGTCACACTGGTCCATCGACGTGATGAATTGCGTGCAGAGAAATTCCTCCAGCATCAGATTCTCGAAAAAGCTGAAAACGGCAACATCACCATCGAGTGGGACTCCGAACTGGATGAAGTCCTCGGCGACGACAGCGGCGTGACCGGCATGCGTCTGAAAAATGTCAAAGACGGCTCCACCAGGGATCTTGATCTGCACGGGGTTTTTATCGCCATTGGGCACAAACCCAATACCGCGCTCTTCGATGACCAGCTCGAAATGCACGACGGCTACCTCAAGGTCCACAGCGGCATCGATGGCAATGCCACCCAAACCTCCATCGAGGGTGTTTTTGCCGCCGGCGACGTCATGGACCACGTCTATCGCCAGGCGATCACCTCGGCAGGAAATGGCTGCATGGCTGCGCTGGATGCTGAGAAGTACCTGGATGCGCTGTAATCTTAAATAAAGTTGGCAGTTGGCAGTTGGCAGTTGGCAAAAGTCTAATAGGATCATTGTAACTATTCAGCTTCTTGATAAATTCACCAACCGAGTCACTGATTGCAGGTGAATCTTCAGGAAACGTAGGAGGCATGGCCGTTCCTATGCATCCATGCAATCACGGCATTTGTACATCCATGTACGGCAGATGCCGACTCGAGCCTACGCCATACATGGATGTATCAGTGTCGCATGAGGCAGGATGCCGGAAGCGACCACGGATGTATTTACG
>JGI24023J19991_10002075_pt1 | contig 14855 bp, 16 predicted proteins | sample Cruoilmetagenom1_FD_19991 | JGI IMG/M metagenome (IMG submission 19991) | reverse complement strand
AAATAGAATGGAATATGAGAGGCAGGTCTACTTAAAATGCAAAAGAAAATAGCATATCAAGGTGTTCAGGGAGCATATTCTGAACAAGCGTGTAAACATGCGTATAAGAGTTATACAACAGTCGCATGTGATACCTTTCATGAAGCAATGTGGATGGTAGAGAGTGGTGATGCAGATCTGGCAATGATACCATTGGAAAATTCAACTGCAGGGAGAGTGGAAGAGATCTATCGACTGATACCAAAAATGGCGTTACATGTCATAGGTGAACATTTTGAACCTGTAGTGCATTGTCTGCTTGGTCTGCCTCATGCAAAAATCGAATCGTTAAAGTACGTGGCTTCCCATCCTCAGGCATTGGCACAGTGTCATAATAATATCATGGAACTGGGACTCAAAGCAGAAGCTAAACTAGATACTGCAGGTGCAGCAAAAGAGTTATTGGAGCTAAAAGATAACCATAGATCAGCGATCGCTTCAAAGTTGGCAGCTGACATTTATGGACTTCGGATATTGAAAGAGAATTTTGAAGATATCCAAGGCAATACCACACGATTTTTTATACTCTCAAGAGAGAGAAATACACCTGTCTATGAGGTATCAAAACGTTATATCACATCACTTATATTTCAGGTGAGAAATATTCCGGCTGCTTTGTATAAAGTGCTTGGAGGGTTTGCAACCAATGAGGTTAATATCTTAAAAATAGAGAGCTATATGGGGACTAAGATACTTCAGGGAAGTCAATTTCATATTGATATAGAGGGACATATAGAATCTAATAATGTGAAGTTAGCACTTGATGAACTGGCTTTTTTCGCTGATGAAGTAAGGATACTTGGGACCTATGAGAGTCATAGGCACCGTCTAGAGGAGAACTGACCAGTCTTCTTCTAGATCGTTGTGAGGATTAAAAAAGTTTTTCTATGCCTANAAGTATTATGACTGATAAAAGTCCTCCAGCGATACCTGCAAGGACATCATCCAGCATCACACCTAATCCACCTTTGAGTTCTCGGTCTATCCAACCAATAGTAGAAGGCTTCCAAATGTCAAAGAGACGAAATGCTGCAAAGCTGAAGAGTATGGCAATGATCTCTGCGTAAGGGTAAGACATAGTAATGGCTGTTGAATAGGCTATCATAAGACTTAGCCACATACCAGCTGCTTCATCTATGACGATGTGTTGTTGATCATGGGTGCCGGTTTCTTTTTCATATTTATTTATCTCGAAGATCCCGATAACAGTAATGGCAATGGTAGCCATAAAAAGTGTTTCTATCCCTAAGTAGTAGAGTATTGCTAAACCTACAGGAAGAGAGGCAAGTGTACCTACTGTACCTGGTGCTTTTGGACTCAGACCTGAACCACCAAATGTTAAGAAGAGTTTTTGTAATGTCATCTATAATATCCTTTAGAATTTACTTATGTAAGTGATGATGTCTGATAAAGTTTGATGAGTTTTAAATAAAACTGCTCTTCACTCTGTTGCTCAAGTAACCCGGAACCTGGCATCAAAGAGTAGTGCATCTCCTGCAGGTTTTCAAATCTTTCAGGGAAGAGGGCTGTCAAAATGTTTGCAGATACTTCTTTTCTTACCAAGATAGATGGAGGAATAAGTCCGGATTGAATGAGTTTCATAATAGACTCAGAGTGATAATGTACATGATGATGCTGTCCATGCGGACAGGTGGTATTACTTACTAAAGTCTTACAGGTATCACAGTAGACGTATTCATCGATGGTTTTGATGTTGATATCTATCTCTTGACAGTTATCAAAGACAGAATTCAGTCTGTTTTTATCGTAGTAGAGGCCCAAACCACCATGATTTTTACCGATAACAAGTTGGTTGCAGCCATAATTTTTTGCTAGTAATGCGTCAAGTATGAGTTCATTGGTACCTGCAAAGATATAAGAGTTCTCAAAAGGAATAATAAGTACCTTGTTGCGTGGCAAGAAATTTTCTACAAAAGTTGTCAATGCATTATGGCGTATGTCGTAGCGAAGTCCTTCTGACGTAAAAGGTTTACGTAAAAAGATAATGAGAAGGTCTGATTCTGAAATAGTCTGACGTATCATACGTTCATGGGCACGGTTCAGTGGATTTGCAGCTAACATCATAGAGGAAACAGACTTTGCACCTGTTTTTGTGATCATCGTCTGTATACGTTTTTTATTGTCTTCAATGAGCGGGTAATTTACTGTGTATTCACCCGAAACAGCGATATTTCCAAGTCGTATAGTAGTGTTTTTGACACCTGGATGTGTACTGTCTGAAGTACCATAAATATTTTGGAGACGTTGTGCAGGATTAACTTTAAATGTCTCTTCAACATGCAACTCTCCCACAGCATTACCCTCATTTACTAGAGTGACGACATCACCTTTTTTTAATGTTTTGAGGACAGCTTCATTCTCTGTACCATAGGGAGCCAAGATAAAAGAGAAGGGGAAAGGTACACCTTTATACATTTTTGTGGCATCTACTTCTTTAGCCTCTTTTTCATTCATTAGGCCTTCAACAGGAGATATAAGCCCTGCTTTAACTAAAGCGAGTGTGGAGAGTGCTTCTGTATCTAAATATAGTGATTTGTTACTTGACATATCGCTTCCTTATTTTTTCTTGAACAGTCCATATTTTTTTCTTTTTTCCCAGAGACTTTTTCTTGAGATACCCAATTTTTTAGAGAGCTCAGTATCGGGAAATTTATATTGAAATGAGTTTACGATGAACTTGACATAGTCATCGATCGTTAAGATCTCATTTTGGTCATAAAGTTTAGAGTCTGTGTTAAGGGTAATGGTTTCAAAGTCACTTTCCAACTCACAGGTACTGCATAAGATGAATTGATAATTTGTCAGTATTTCCAATAAAGAAGCTTTATCTGTTTTTTTCAGTTCATGTACTTCAGTAATATACAGCAGTGAACTAGGAGAACTTTTTTCTATCTTCTCTTTCCATGTTTTATCACTTAAAGGTATAAATGTCAGAAGTGTGCCGTTCTGTTTGGCATGTTCAAAGACGATCTTATCTACCAATCTTTGGTAATTTGTCTCTATCACAAGTGGTGTAGTGATAGTGGATGTGTCAAATTCACTTTCAATGTCTTGGAGCAGATTATCCATATATTCCTGATAAAGTGTTGTCTGCTTTTTGAGTGCTCGGTACTCTTTATAATGTTCTATTTTACGCATAAGATCTTCAAGCATGAACGGTTTCACAATGTAGTCATTTGCACCGAGTTTGAGAGGTTCGCCTACAGTATCATTGTTGATATAATTGACCATCAAGATGATGATCTTATCTTTAAATTTTGTAATGAGTGGCGATGTGTTTTGTCCAGGAAGGTTTGATGAGAGCAGGTAGACATCTCCATTGCTCTGGGTCGCTTCTTTAACTGAAGAGTATGTCTCTGTGTCATATCCTGATTCAGTGAGTTTAGAGGCAATACTTTGTGCCAAATAGAGTTCATTTTCTACAATGATGATTTTCATAATTCTTTCCAGTCTAAATAAGTTAAATTTGCTACGGCGTGAACAGTCACGCCTTCTTTTCGTCCTACAAAACCAAGCTTTTCAGCTGTAGTGGCTTTGATGTTCACGAAGTTTTTTCTAATACCAAGAAGGGATGCGAGTGTTGTACGCATCTCATCTTTATAAGGCAAGAGCTTAGGTGCTTCTGCCATGATGGTAAGGTCAATATTGCCAATAGTATAGCCATAAGCGTAGATCCGTTTTACAGTGTCACTAAGGAGGACTTTTGAGTCAGCTCCTGCATACGTATCTTCAGTATCGGGGTAAAGTTCACCGATGTCCCCCATACCTGCTGCGCCAAGCAGTGCATCAATGAGCGCATGAATGGCAACATCTCCGTCACTATGTGCTTTAAATCCATACTCCACATCTATAGGTACACCACACAAGAACATCTTTTTCCCTGATTCAAAAGGGTGTATATCTATACCAAAACCTGTAAGTGTTTTGTTTGAAGATGCTTGAAGGCAGGAGAGTTTTTTCAGATCTTGAATGGTTGTGAGTTTGTGTGCATGTGTATCACCTTCAACAAAGAGAACACTTTCCCCCAGTGAAGCTACTGCTGAACTGTCATCTGTAAAGATAGTATCTGTCTCTAGCGCTTTTTTGAGAATATTAGTAACAGAGAGTTGAGGAGTCTGTATGATCTTCACCTTATCTCTGTCTATAGGGTTTCCTTCCATGTAGAGTGTATCTGTTACAGGAAGCACAGGTACAATACATGAAGCACTCTCCTGTGCATTCAGGATACGTTCTATCATGTCTTTAGGGACGCAGGATCTAGCGATGTCTGAGACCAGTACATGCGTAGATGTTACTTTTTGTAGAGCATTGTTAAGAGAAGCCTGTCTGGAGTCTCCGCCCTCTATATAGGTATAAGATGCAAAGTTTTTCATGACTTGTATCTCTTCATGTGTAGAGACAATGATGATCTGCTGAAACAATGCACTTTCTTCGAAGTGCTCAGCAACATGAAGCCATAATGGTATGTCTCCTGTGTAGAGCCACTGTTTTTTAACATTGTTCTTAAATCTTGAAGAACTTCCGGCTCCTAAAAGTATCAGAGTAGTATCGGACAAATAAACTCCCCTATATGTATCAAATTGTAACGGATTATACAAGAGTGATGCTTTATACATTCTTTAATCAGATAAATTTACTCCTATTTGTACAAATTCAATCTAATTTAAGATTTAGGTGGTATAACTCCTTATAACTAAATTATTAGGAATAGACATGACACAAGAAAATGTACTAGAAGCGTTAAAAAACGTAACGTATCCAGGATTTACGAAAGATATCGTAACTTTCGGATTTGTAAAAGATGTAGTTGTTAATGGTACAACAGTAGGTTTGACTATTGATATTACTTCTTCAGCAGATGAAGTGAAAGCACAATTAACTCAAGAATCAACAGTAGAACTTAAAAAACTTGGTTTTGAGCAAGTGAACATTAATATATCTGCGCCAGAAGCTCCAAAACAATTGTCAAACTCAGTAAGCGGTAAAAACATCGCTCCACATGTAAAGAACTTTGTAATGGTATCTTCGGGTAAAGGTGGAGTTGGTAAGTCAACAACATCTGTGAACATTGCAGTGGCTATGGCTATGCAAGGTAAAAAAGTAGGTCTTCTTGATGCAGATATTTATGGACCAAACATTCCTCGTATGATGGGTGTAGAAGGTCAAAAACCAGAAATCGAAGGTAATAAAGTTCACCCTTTAAAAGCGTACGGTATTGAGATCATGTCAATGGGTTCATTGATGGGAGATGGTGAAGCTCTAATCTGGAGAGGGTCTATGATCATGAAAGCGATCGAGCAATTCTTAAGAGATATTTTATGGTCTGAACTGGATGTACTTGTGATCGACATGCCTCCAGGAACAGGTGATGCACAGCTTTCACTTGCACAGTCTGTGCCAATAACTGCTGGTATTACAGTAACAACACCTCAAGAAGTATCTTTGGATGACTCTAGACGTTCACTCAATATGTTCCAAAAGTTACATATTCCAACTGCAGGTATTATAGAGAATATGTCAGGGTTCATTTGTCCATCATGTGATGAAGAGTCAGATATCTTTGGAATGGGAACAACTGAGCCAGTAGCAAAAGAGTACGATACAGAAGTAATCGCTCGTATTCCTATAGAACCAGCGATCAGAGTAGGTGGAGATACAGGTATGCCAGTAACATATCACAAACCAGATTCTGAGACTGCTAAACGTTACCAAGCTGCTGCAACTAATCTTCTTGCATTTATTGAGAAAGTCAATGCAGAAGGTGGAGCTGACAATGCAGGCGTACAGCCAACTACACCTCCAGGTGTAAGTGCTTGTAGTACTGGATCAGCACCTGCTGCAGCTGCACCAGCTGCGAAGACTGAAGGTGAAAGCTGTGGAACAGGGTGTGGTTGTCACTAATCTCTACTTTACAGTAGTACCGACTTTATACTAAAGTTTGGTACTGCTTCAGTGAGTAGGTTCACCTTTTTTATATAGTCAGGTTTATAAACCCCCAATCTGACTTCTTCCCATTAACTTCTAGAAACTCATCATAGTATTAGCAATGATTTTAACATTAGATAAGCAGTAATGCACTACCTAAAATGAGAATAAGTGCCAAGCTTCCAAACTCTAAATATTTTTTTAACGTATCATTGGACTTGAGTGCTTTTTTACGAATCACAGTACTTAACAGTGCTGAGACAAAGATGACACTACTCATGCCAAGACTCATAACCAAAGCAGAGATAAACCCTGCATAGTAAAGACCTGTAGAGATCGCAAATATGAAGAGGGTAGTAGTTCCCGGACATGGTATGATCCCTGCAGAGATGATCAGTGCAGCATCTGTAGAGTTTTTATCTACTTTACATGATGCACAGCCACAAGTAGAAAGGTGGGTAGGGGAAGTACTAAATTTAAACTGTGGTTCTTTTTTTTCCTCTTCAATTTTTTTATAGAGTTGATACTTTTTGTATATTAAATAGAGTGCTATAGCGATGATGATAAATGCAGAGATCTTAGTCGTATAATAGACAGTATCATCCATAAATTGCGCTAAGAATGTGTTGACAAGAAAATAGATCACAAGGGTCAAGATAAAGGCTGAAAAAGTATGTACAACGCCAATAGCAAGTGAGATAAAAAATGCTTTTGTGTAAGATCTGTCATTAGAGAGAAAGTAACTTGCCACAAGTGTTTTTCCATGTCCAGGTCCCATTGCATGTATGACACCGTATCCAAAGGCAAAAAAGAGTAAAAAAAGATAGGTCATCGGATTTTTTTCATCTTTTATGGATGTAAAAAGAGATTTGATCTTCTCCATAGTTGTTTTTAAAAGGTTCTCTTGAAAAGTATCTTCTTTTTTTTCTATGACAGGTACAACGGGTATAGCCTTTGTTAGAATATTCTGCGTCACTTTAGTTTCTGAAACTTCATGGATAAGAGACTTGTCTTTAAAGAGTATGGAGGCTATATGCAGATAGAGGTTTTTTGAGTATGCAAAGTCACATTTAGTGATTTTAAGATCTCTCATTCTAAAGGTAAAAAAGGATTCATCATCAACAAGTGAGATAGCCAAACTAGCGTTGTGTGAGATCTCATGTTGAATTTTTGCATCATAAGTAAATATTAAAGATCCATTTATTTCTTTTATAGAGAATGCATCAAAGCTCGGATGCAGATCAATAGGTTCAGAGGCATTTTCATCAGCATATTGTATGGATGTTAGCATATGTTTGGGCTCAAGGTAGTCAAGCTTAGCTTGAAGGATATCATTTAACTCGTCCTTGTCAAGTAGCTTATTGCCATTTTTATCATAGGGTGCTATGAGTTCTTTTGTGAAAACCTTTGAAAAGTGCCATGTAAAATGGATATTATTGAGTTTTTTCTCTTTTATATCTAATTTGAGATCAAGCTCTACGGATGGTACCATAAGCATACATGTGGCACAGCCATAGCTAAAATGAAATAATAAAGAGAGTAATAAAAGTATTTTTGTCATATGCATGATCAATAGTGTTCCATAGGTTTTTTTTGACAAGTATTATATAGTGCTAATTTTGTTTTTTGCTGTAATGATCTTTTTTTCTGCATCTTTATGTGATGCAATGGCATTTTCACTTTGTTTGTCTGTTTTTATCCTGAAAAATCTCATTTTAGGGTCTATATAATTTCCATCCACTTACTCTGAAGAAGCCAATGAAAGCGATTTTCTTTAGCATACTTTTTCCTTTGTTTTTTCAACAATCTCTCTACAGTCAATACAATAAATGGCGTGAGGTTTAACCTTAAGTCTTTCAGAACCTATTTGCACTCCACACATCTCACATGTACCATATTCACCTAATTTTACTTTATTTAAAGCAACGTTTATATCTCTTAGTTCCTGTTGTTGCTGCCTGAGTATAATATCATCCACTCTTGAACTGTTGGATACAGATACACGATCTCCTTCATCATTAAGTTCACATGAAGCCAATTGACCTAATTCATCATTGACACCATTGATATTTTTTAAAATTTGTACCTTTCTATCTTCAAGGATCTTTTTAAAATAGTTTAGTTTACTTGTGTTCATTTTTTTTCTTTTAGATATGTGAATGATGTTCGTGATCATGGTGGTGGTCATGGTCATGATTGTAGTCGTGATGATGGTCATGTGTGTGTTCAATGGACTTTAAAAATGCAAATTTCTCAGTCAAAAGTGTAAGGTCATCCTTAATATCTTCACCAATAAAAACTAAAAGAGACTCTCCACCATAATCATGTAATTCTTCAAATGAGACATTACCAAAAGAGTAGTTTACAATCAGGGGATTAGATACATCCTCAGTTTTGACCATGCCTTTTAACCTGTAAATATTTCCAGGAAGAGACTTGAGAAGGTCATCTAGTTGTTCAAATATGATTTCACAAGAAATTTTCATAACTTTTTGTTCAAATTTATCGTGATCATGATGGGAGTGTTGATGATAGTCTTTTGCTAAACCAATGATCTCATCTATTTCGTAGACACCTTCAAAAATCTCTTTACCTAATATGCCTTGCTGGGCTGTATGAAGGAAATAGTTATTAAATACTTTTTTGCCTGTAATGGTATTTTTGATGTCATGGGCGTCTTTAATGGCGGTAATGTCTTTTTTAGCTTGTATTAACTCTTCATCACTTACCAAGTCAGTTTTGTTAAGTACAATAATATTTGAGCCACCTACTTGATATTTCGCTGTAGCATTATGCATGTAAGAGTCATAGTTTTTGGCATCAACCACACAGATAACTCCTTCTACTGAAATAGAAAGGTTCTGTAATGACATAAAGACGGGGAAAGGCTCCGCAGCACCTGATGTCTCAACAAAGATGATATCTGGGGCATATTTTCCAATGATCTCAATAACACCACTTTCAAACTCCTCAGACATTTGACAACAAATACACCCCTCAGATATCTCTATCACATCACTATGGACATTTTTTAAAATGTTCTGATCAACACCTACCTCACCAAATTCGTTGACAACAATAGCTATATTTTTATCGTGAAAATGATTTTTGATCGTATTGGTAAGCATACTGCTTTTCCCGACACCTACAAAACCTGTAATAATAAATGAATGGACCATGATTATTCCTTTTTAAATAATTTATTTGGAAGGGCAAAGTGCCCTAAGCTTGTACATTAAAATCAATTTGATCATTGTTTGTGAGCAATGGCTTTTGCCAAATTGATAAGGTTTTTTGACCATTTGGGATTAAGAGGGCTTAGTTTAACAACGGGTACACCGACTTCTTTCGCAATGATACGTGCGGTTTTTTCACTAAATTCCGGTGAAGTAAATACAGCACTGACATTGTGGGCTTTTGCTTCACCAATGAGCTTCATAAGTTGTTTAGGTTTTGGGTTTTTGCCACTGACTTCAATAGCGATTTGCGTTAACCCATAATCTCTTGAAAAGTATCCCCACGCGGGGTGAAAAACCATGAATTTTTTTTCTGTTTGTATAGGACGAAGTGTATGTGTGATTTTTTGGTCTATGGTATGAATATGTGTTAAAAATTTTTCATAGTTAGATGTGTAATATTCCTTATTTTCTTTATCAATTGTTATAAGTTGATGATATATATTTTTAGCAATGAGCTTGACATTTTGTGGGCTTGTCCAGATATGTGGATCTCTTTCTTTTAAATGCTCTTTTTTTCTATCATCATGGTGATCATTATTCTCGTCCATTTCAATTTTATGAACACCTTTATCCATATGTGTAATTTTCATTTTTTTGTTTTGATCTGCGAATTTTGAAAGCCATACTTTTTCAAACTCAACACCAATTGCAAAATAGAGATCAGCTTTTTCGATATTGGCCATTTGTGAAGGTTTCGGCTCATAATTATGTGGTGAACTTCCTGGTTTTACCATGATCGTCACATTGACCTTGTCACCTCCTATAGCCTCTACAAATGTTTTTTGAGGGAGTATGCTTACTACAGTGTTGATACTTGCATAGAGAAGATCAATACTTAAAAGAGTAGAAAGTAGAATAGCTTTTGTTTTGATGGTTGTCATTATTTTCCTTTATGCGACTAAGTTGCATTTGTTGAATTGTAGTTAAAAAATAATAAAGTGCAACTTAGTCGCATTTAATATTAGTTCGGCTATAATCCCGCCATGAAAATAGAAGAACTGATTAAAGATAAAAATATTAAGCTTACTACTGCAAGAGTCAAACTTTTAGAAATACTGAAAGAAGCAGACAGACCTTTGTGCTATGAAGAGATTAAAAATGATATCTCTATGGATAAAGCAACGTTTTATAGAAATATATCCAAGTTTGAAGAAGAGGGTATCCTAAATGCTTTTGAATCCAACGATAAAAAAAGATACTTCGAAGTCAAACAAAATCCGCACGCCCACTTTGTTTGTGTAAAGTGTAATGGTGTAGAGTGCATTAAAAATATAGATATCACATTGCCAAATTATGAAATTAACAACGTCATTATCAATGGTAAATGTCCCTCTTGTTTAGCATCAGTTTGATCTATAGAATAGTTTAACATTTATATAATTTAATAATACGAAAGGAGACAATTACTATGAAACTAAAACAATCTTTTAACTTATTACTGATTGCTCTTTTTGTATTGGCATTCCAAAGTACAACGATTCACATACAGCATCAGGTCATTGATGAAATGTCGGAGTGTGATCTCTGTCATACTTCTGAACAACTTGACTTTCATCATCAAAATAGTTCTGTCGTTGTCGTCAATGAGAACTTTGCTGTTAAAACTAGAAAACATGTAGAAAAGATCGTTGTAAGGTCAAGGTTTTACTATACGGAAGTATCACCATTTAAACTGCTTGATATAGTAGAAGATCGACACTATACTGTTCAGTCATTACCTTTGGGGTTTTATGCTACAGCACCTCCTTACTTTATTGCTTAAAAATTAAAACAACTAAAAACAACCAAGATCAAACACATTATATAAATATACAAGAGTATAAGGGTAATCATGAAAAAAATAATTATTATGAGTGCCATAGCATCAAGTATGCTATTTGCACAAGAGTTAACACAGGCATCATTGGCACAGCAGTTACAAGCTAAAAAGGTAAGTAGCGCAAAAGGTAGCAGTTATATGCCTGACATTTCACTGATAATGGATGTTTCTTACAATAACATTTCATTTGATGAAGAGGGACATACAGACCACTTGGAGATACCAGGTTTTGTACATGGTGGTGGACATGACCATGATGGTCATGGCCACACATCGCTTGCAGGTGAAGATGGTTTTAATTTTAACTATGCTGAACTTGTTATAGCTGCATCAGTAGATAATTACTTTGATCTTAAAGGGGTGTTTCATTTAACTGAAGATGATTTTGAGATAGAAGAGGCATTTGCCACAACACGTTCACTCCCTTATCATTTACAATTCAAAGTTGGTAAATTTAAAAGTGACTTTGGATACTTGAACAATAAACATGCCCATAATTATAATTTTTATGAAATGCCATTGGTATATAATGCCCTTTTGGGAGACCATGGTATAAATGAATTAGGTTTCCAACTACAGTATGTAGTACCAACAGAGCAGTATATTATGGTGGGATTAGAAGCACTTCAAGGAGAAAATGAGCGTAGTTATGGATATGAAGGTTTTACGCTAGATGACTCTGGGCATGATCATGATGAGCATGAAGAAGAGGAGCATGAAGAGCATGATGAACATGAAGAAGAAGGTCATTCAACTGAGATAGATGATGCTGATCAGCCTGCATTATGGATAGCATATGCGAAGACATCATTTGATATCGGTGGAGGGACACTACTTGCAGGTGTAAGTATGGCCCAGGGTGATTCACGTATGAATCACCTTGAAGATGAAGAGGGTGCACATGCTTACTCCGGTGATAATACACTTTATGGTGCAGATCTTACCTATAAGTATTATTTTGCAGCAGATAATGCGATCACATGGCAGAGTGAGTATATCTATAGAGAGATGGATGGTACAAAGTATGTAGAGGGTCAAGATGGTGAGTGGAAAGACGTGGCACTGAATAAAGAGCAGTCAGGTTATTATACTGAATTGATCTATCAGTATGACAAAAATTATCGAGCAGGTGTGCGTTACAGTGCACTAAACCAAAATGACATCACTGCCAATGGTAACATGCAGAAGATGCCTGATGATATGTACGTAACTTCTGCGATGTTAGAGTATAATCCAAGTGAGTTCAGCCGTATTAGACTACAATACAACCATAATAGTTCTCTTTATGATGAAGAAGGGCATAAAAATAATAAAAATGAAATTGTATTACAATTCAACTATGCGATCGGTGCACATGGCGCACATAGTTTTTAGGAGTAAGATATGCGTATAATAGTACTTTTATTTGTGACATTCACGGCACTTTTTGCTAAACTAAATGTGAGTGTTGCATATCCATATATTGAGCAATTGACAAAAGAAGTAGCAGGAGATAAAGTAAATGTTGCTTTGCTTTCCAGAGGAGATTGGGATCCACATTTTGTGGTACCAAAACCCTCTTTAGCGGGGAAGCTTAGAGATGCTGATCTTCTGATCTTGAACGGAGCTTCACTTGAAATGGGGTGGTTGCCACCGCTCATGCAGATCTCTAATAATGCAAAGATTCAAAAAGGTGCGGATGGTTATCTTGATTTAAGTGAATATATAAAGCTTCAAGATATTCCCAAAAGTGTAGATAGATCTATGGGACATGTGCATGAAGAGGGTAATCCTCACTTTGCGCTTGACCCGCATAACTTGATACCGTTGGCTGAAGTGATCATGCTTACACTTGCTTTGCATGATGAAAAGAATTACAGTGTTTATAAGAAGAATTTTGAAAGTTTTAAAACGAAATGGACAAAAAAGCTAAAGCACTATGATGTTCAGATGAAAAAGTGTAGAGGGATGAAAGTGGTACAGTATCATGAGTTGTTTAATTACTTTTTAAAACATTATGGTATTAAGTCCATCGATAATCTTGAACCAATTCCTGGCATTAAACCAAACTCAAAACATGCGTTAAAATTGATTGCTGAGATAAAAGATCAAGATGTCAAACTTATTCTTCAAGATGTTTATCATGAGCATAAGACAGCAAAATTTATTGCACAAAAAACAGGTGCAAAAGTGGTTGAGATCCCACATGATGTGGGTGCTGTGAAAGGTACTGAAACGCTTGAGCGTTTCTATGACACTATAGTAGGAAGAGTATGCCAATAATTGAACTACTTTGGCCAGCCCTGGTTCTGGTGACGTTTTTAGTTTTCATACATGTGATCTTTGGTCTAGAGATCATTGAAAGAGGCGTAATCTTTACTGACTTAGCCATTGGTCAAATGGCTGCAGTTGGTTTGGCTGTAAGTATAGGGTTTCTAGATGGAGAGTATCAGCTCTTATTGACATTTTCTTTCGCAATCCTTGGGGCACTTTTAATTACTTATGGGACACAAAAACTAGAACATATAGAAGCATTTATAGGGATGCTTTATGCTTTAGGAGCATCCAGTATTATGCTTCTTTTAGCTAGTAGTGCACAAGGTACTGAACTGTTTCAAAAGCTAAGTGCGGCCGATGTACTGTTTACTACTCCTGAAGAGATCGTTGCTCCGGCTATTTTATATATATTAGTCGCAATTGTGATGTTTTTGGTTTATCCAAAGACTTCAGGGCTTATGCGTGAACTTACGTTTTTTGGTATGTTGGCACTAGTGGTTACTTCATCTGTGCAACTTGCAGGAGTCCTTGTAGTATTTGTACTCTTGGTAGCACCTGCTTTTATCGCATTATCTCAAACACGCTTTAACTCTTTGTTCCTTGCATGGGGAGTGGGGCTATTATTGTCAGGTATGGCTTTGATTGCCTCATATCATTTTGATCTACCTACAGGTTATAGCATCATATTCTTCCAGGGTTTAGCTGTTATTATCTCGGCATTCTTTTTGCACAAAAAACAATAAAATACCTCTTTTTAGATACAATACACAAAAATATATTAAGATGGAAACTACTATGAATAATGCCGATAAATTAAAAAACCTTTTGGAATTAGAGATCATCCCTGATCTTGAAGTAGCGATCGATGAACTTTTTGCAGCGATAGACAAAAGTAAAAATGCTTCCAAAGAGCAAAAAGAAGATCTTGAAGAGATGCGTGAAATGCGTACAGAGTGTTTTGCTATCGTTGAAGAGCTTGGTCGTGATGAGCTTGAAGATGATGAGATCGAAGAACTTTTATCTGAACTTGTTGAGATGAAAACGGAAGAGTAGTATTCTTTTTTCTTTACTTTAAAATAAGTTAAGGCTATTCTTAGGCTATTTATACTATATTCCCCCATCAACCTCTCGGGGTGCTTCATCATTCGATGTAGCTGAGATAGCAGTAGATTGCTTGACCCGTTGAACTTGAACTGGATAATACCAGCGTAGGGAAGAGTAGTGTACTAATTTAAAATGATCGTTCATTTTAATATTTTTATCCCTCCTTTTTCCTTTTTTAATATTTAAGGAAACAACACAATGAAATCAAATCTTTTAAGAGTATCAGTTATCGCGTCATATGCTTTACTGGCTACAGCTGCATTTGCAGAAGAAACAACACTTGACCCTATCGTCGTAAGTTCAGACTTTAGAGAAAAAACACTTTCTCAAGCTACTAACAGTATGACTGTAATAGGTGAATCAGAGTTATATGATAAATCATCTTTGGCTTTTGAAGAAACTATCGGACAGGTACCAAATGTAAACTTTACATCAGGAGCTTCACGTGCTCA
>JGI24023J19991_10002073_pt1 | contig 14868 bp, 14 predicted proteins | sample Cruoilmetagenom1_FD_19991 | JGI IMG/M metagenome (IMG submission 19991) | reverse complement strand
ATAATAGGAACATTCCCATTTATCTCTTTTATTTTTTCTGCCATCTCTAAGCCATTAAGTTTTGGCATCATAATATCAGAGATAACTATATCTGGCAAAACTTTAGTAAACTTATCAAGTCCATCTTTCCCATCACAAGCTAGTGAAAAACTATAAAAATAATCCCCTATGCTACTTTTTAATAAAGTTGCTAAACTTTCTTCATCTTCAACTAACAACACTTTTAAATCTTTTAAAGAATTATAATTCATATTATCCCTCCAAAGGTATTTTAATAGTAGTCAATATTCCATCATCATGGTTTATAAGATTTATTATACCATTAAAACCTTGCTCACAAATCATTTTTGACATAAAAAGCCCTAATCCTGTCCCACTACTTGAATGTTTTGTTGTAAAATATGGTTCAAAAACTTTATCCAAAATTTCATTTTCAACTCCACCTGCATTATCTTGAATCTCTATAATTGCAAATTGTTTAATCGTTTTTGATTTGATAAGTATCTTTTTTTCTACTATTTTATTATCATAAAAAGCATCTTTAGAATTTTGGATAATATTTATAATAACTTGAGAAAGTTCATTTGGAATACCTAGTAGGGTAATATCCCCACAATCAATTGTTATACTTATTTGCTCTTCTAAAATAAGTTGTTCAAGTATCCCTATAGCTTCTTTCATACATTGTTTTAAATCAAAGTATTTTTTTTCTTTATTTGGCTTAAAAAAGTTTGTAAAATCATCTATAGTACTAGACATATTTTGAATAACATTTTTACTTTCATTATAAAAACGTATCACCTCATCTTTTTCATCTTTTTGTGAAGATTTTTTCATATTGTAGATATTGAGATTGAGTTGTGTAAGTGGTTGTCTCCATTGGTGTGCAACATTTGCAAGCATTTGTCCAAGACTAGCTAACCTTGATTGCCAAAACATGATTTTTTGTTTCTCTTCATTTTTCCCAACCTCTTCTTGAACTCGTAATTCTAAGGTTTTATTTAACTCTAACAATTGTGAAGTTTGTTTTTCTACTTTTTTTTCTAAATCTTTGTTGAGTTGTTTGAGTTCAAGCTCTTTTTTCTCTAACTCTTTTTTTAAAAAAACCTCTTTTGTTACATCATATCTTATAGCAATAAACTCTTCAATATCTCCCTTTTTGTCAAGTATTGGGATTACTGTCGTATTTACATAAAAAATTGTTCCATCTTTTTTGCGATTTTTTACTGTACTTTTATATGTTTGTTTATTTTTAATCGTATCCCAAAGAAGTTTGAAATTTGAAGAGGGAACACTTGGATCTCTTACAATATTGTGATTTTTCCAAAGAAGTTCTTCTCGTGTATAGCCTGAAATTTTACAAAACTCGTCATTTACAAAAGTTATTATTCCATTGATATCTGTTTTTGATACTATATTGCTTTTTTCAATAGCCTCTTTATATTGTTGTATCACAAGATAAACTTTTAATAATATCAACTACTTTAGAAGCATAACCCCACTCATTGTCATACCACAAAACAAATTTTAACATTTTATTTTTTTTCACTTGTGTAAATCTATGGTCAATAATTGAAGTATATTCTTGTTGTGCAAAATCACTTGAAACTAAAGGTTCAAAGTTATTTAATACTATTTTAGAGGTTTGTGTTGATTGATATTTTTCTAAAACTTCTAACAATTTTTCTTTAGTTATCTCTTTTTGAAGTGTTAATACTACATTTATAGCACCAACAGTTGGGGTTGGTACTCTAAAAGAACTAGAAGATATTATCTCTTCATTAATATGAGATAAGATATAAGAACAAGCATCAATAGTTGTAGTCTTACTTGGTATAATATTTTGTGTTGAACTTCTACCAAATTCAAAATTACAAGCTACATCTCTATCACTACTTCCAATACAACCACTGTCTAAAGTTTTTTGATGATTAAGTAAAGGATGGATTGTACTTACATCTCCATACTCAATAGAAAAATGTTCATCAACGATTTTTAGTACAGGTAAAAGTGCTGTTGCATTACATGAGCTTGCTGAGATAACTTTATGTGATTTATTTAAAAGTTCCTCTTCATTTACCCCTGCTATCACATTTATATCGGCATTTTTATTAGGATGAGTTAAAAGAATTTTTTTAAGTGGTAACTCTTTTAAACTATCAATATCCACTTTTGCACCACTTGCATCTACAACTATATCAATTTTGTATTTCTCAAAATCTATCTGCGTAAGTGTAGAATAGTTTAATATTTTTATATGGTTTTTTGAATTTTTAATAGTTTTTTCTTCAACAATATATTTATCTTCAAATCGTCCATAAGTAGAATCATAGTTTATACTATATGCTATATTATCAATATTTGTATTAAGTTCATTTATCGCTACTATATTTATATTCTCAAAGGAGTTGGCAATCCTTACTATTGACTTACCAATTCTCCCTACTCCATTTAGCAATATATTCATAAACTAAAACTATTCTTCAATAATTAGTGCTTTTACACCAGGCAGCACTTTACCTTCAATAAGCTCTAAAGAAGCACCACCACCTGTAGAGATAAAAGTCATCTCCTCTTCATCTCCTGTTCTTCTTACTAAATCAGCAGTATCTCCACCACCAACTACAGTTGTAGCATAAGATGAAGCCACAGCATGAGAAAGTTTAGTACTCCCTTTTGCAAATTTATCCATCTCATACACACCCATAGGTCCATTCCAAAGTATTGTATGAGCATCTTCTATAGCTTGAGCAAAAAGAAGTGCTGAAGCTGGTCCAATATCTAGCCCCATCCACCCTTTTGGTATCTCTTGAGTGGTTACCGCTTTTGCAAAAGATTCACTATCAAAAGCCTCCGCAGCTATAACATCAACAGGGAGATAAAATTTTACACCTAGTTTTTTTGCCTCTTCCATTATTTTTAAAGCTTCAGGGATTAAATCATCTTCCACTAAAGAGTTCCCAACTTCATATCCAAGAGCTTTAAGAAAAGTAAATGCCATACCCCCACCGATAATTATTTTATCTACTTTTGGTACAAGATTATACAAAGCTTCTAGTTTCCCACTTACTTTACTCCCACCTACAATACTTACAAATGGTCGTTTAGGTTCTTCAATAATATGGTAAAAAAACTTTATCTCAGTTGCCAGTAAAAATCCTGCTGCTTTATGATTGATATCAAAATGATTTGCAATCCCTTCAACAGAAGCATGTGCTCTATGAGACACCCCAAAAGCATCATTGATATAAATATCAGCCATTGAAGCTAGTTTTTTAGATAATTCTGGATCGTTTGTAGTTTCACCCTCTTCAAATCTCATATTTTCTAAAAACATTATCTCGCCATTTTTAAGTTCGCTTGCCATTTTAAGTGTTTCTTCACATACTATACTTGGAGCTAGTTTTATAGTTTCCATTTGTAATAATGTTTTTAATCTTTGTTTTACTGGTCTTAAACTATATTTTTCTTCATAACCACCTTTTGGTCTTCCAAAATGACTGGCAATAATTATTGCACAATCATTGTCAATACAGTATCGAATAGTATTTAAAGCACTTCGTATTCTTCTATCATCTGTAATATTTTGATACTCATCAACAGGTACATTAAAATCACATCTAATAAATACTTTTTTACCAGCTATATCTATATTTTTTATCTCTTGAAGTTTCATTTTATTCCTTAAAAATGTCCCATTTTTTAGGGACCAGTATTTTAAAATTTCTTTTAACGATGGAAATAAATTCCATCTAAAGAAACAAACTCTAAAGGGGCAAACTGGTTTGCCTCTAACTTGGAAATATTAGTTTTTTACAACATGAACACCCATATCTACAAGTCTACACGAATATCCCCACTCATTGTCATACCAAGATAGTACTTTTACCATATTATCTTCTACTACTTGAATAGTATCAAGAGGTACTACTGTTGAATTTTCTTCTCCATTAAAATCAGTACTTACTTTCCCCTCTGTATCCGTTGCTAAAATACCTTTTAGCTCTCCAACTTCTGCTTTAAGAAATGCATCACTTACTTCTTGAACAGTTGCATTTTTATTTAAAGTTACTGTTAAATCCACCATTGAAACATTTGGTGTTGGAACTCTTATAGCTTGACCATTAAGTTTTCCATTTAAGTGTGGCATAACTTTTCCTATAGCCTTAGCAGCTCCTGTTGTAGATGGTACTAAGTTTACAGCTCCACTTCTTGATTTTCTTGGATCACTTTTATGTTTTGCATCAAGAATAGGCTGACTTCCTGTATATGAGTGAATTGTTGTCATAAGTCCACATTTTATTCCAAAAGCATCGTCAAGCACTTTGGCAACAGGTGCAAGTCCATTTGTAGTACAAGAAGCATTTGACACTATTGATTGTCCTGCATAAGTTTTTTCATTTACACCCATTACAAAAGTATCTGTGTCATCTTTTGCTGGTGCTGAAAATACAACTTTTTTTATTCCATTGTCTAGATATGGCTGTACAGATTCTTTTGTTAAAAATGCACCAGTACACTCTAAAACAACATCAACACCATAACTTGCATAATCAAGTTTTGCAGGGTCTCGTTGGCTTAATAATTTTACTTTTTCATTTCCTATATATATGTAACCATTTTCAACTTTTATATCATCTCTTTTCCCATGTACTGAATCATATTTTAAATTGTATTGTATCATCTCTTCAGGTCCACTAGCATTTGCAGCAACTAATTGAACATCATCTCTATTAGCACATATTCTTGCAACACATCTTCCGATTCTTCCTAAACCGTTGATAGCAACTTTTACAGCCATAATAATCCTTTTGCTTTACATAATTTGGGACATTTTATCTAATTTTTTCTATAAAAATGGTTAAGAAATAAGAAGAATATCTGTAGTAAATCAATAGCTCTTTTTTAAGTAACAATTCGATAGAATAAAATCTTTAAAAATACAAAATTATAGTGGTAAATTTTTATTATAAGTAAAATTTATTACTATAATTTTCGAATAAATTCAATGGAGTTTTTAATGGCAATAATGATACAAAAGAGAAATGGACGTCAAGAGGTTTTAGATATTACTAAAATACAAAAACACACAATCTCAGCTACAAAAGATTTAGAAGGTGTTAGTCAAAGTGAATTAGAGATTGATGCTCAAATTAAATTTATAGATGGTATGAGTTCTAATGATATTCAAGATGCTTTAATCAAAACTGCTGTTGAAAAAATAGATATAGATGCTCCTAACTGGACTTTTGTTGCGGCGCGACTTTTCCTTTTTGATCTTTACCACAAAGTAGGAAAATCTACTCACGGTATCAAAGGAAATGCTTATTGTCATTTAAGAGATTATATAAAATATGGTCAAGAAGCAGGAAGAATTATCCCAGAACTTGAAGTAGGTTATGATTTAGATGAATTAAGTGATTACTTAGACCCATCAAGAGATTACCTTTTTAACTATCTTGGGATGAAAACTCTTTATGATAGATATTTATTAAAAAATAATGACAAACAACCAATCGAATTACCACAACAAATGTTTATGGGTATTGCTATGTTTTTAGCACAACATGAAACTGACAAACAAGAAAAAGCAAAAGAATTTTATGATGTTATTTCAAAATTTGAAGTTATGCTAGCAACTCCAACACTATCAAATGCAAGAACAAATAGACACCAACTTAGTTCTTGTTATATCGGTTCAAGTCCAGATAATATTGAAGGTATTTTTGATGGATATAAAGAGATGGCTTTATTATCTAAATTTGGTGGCGGTATTGGTTGGGATTGGAATAGCATCCGAAGTTTAGGTGGAGTTATTGATGGACATAAAAGTGCTGCTGGTGGTACTGTACCATTTTTAAAAATTACAAATGATATTGCAATTGCTGTTGACCAATTAGGTACAAGAAAAGGGGCAATCGCTGTTTATTTAGAACCTTGGCATATGGATATTGAAGACTTTATTGACTTAAAAAAGAACTCCGGAGAAGAGAGACGAAGAGCACATGATCTGTTTCCAGCACTTTGGATAAATGACCTTTTTATGAAAAGAGTTATTGCAGATGAGCACTGGACACTTTTTGATCCTTATGAAGTAAAAGATTTATCAGCTCTTACGGGTGAAGCTTTTGAGAAAAGATATGAAGAGTATGAAAATGATCCTTCAATTACAAAAGAGCAGATGAAAGCAAAAAGCTTATGGAAAAAAGTTCTTACATCATACTTTGAATCAGGAAGTCCTTTCTTATGTTTCAAAGACAATGCAAATAGAGCAAACCCAAATGACCATACAGGATTTATACGAAGTAGTAATCTATGTACAGAGATATTCCAAAACACAAGTCCAAATCACTATTTAGTAAAAATAGAACTTGAAGATGGTGAGATTCTAACTTTTGAAGAAACAGACACAGTAACTGTAGATAGTGGAATGGTAAAAAAAGCAAACAAAATAACAGCACTTGATAACTTAAATGGTAAAAAAATATTTATTGTAGAAAAAGAGAAAATAGATGGAGATACTGCTGTTTGTAATCTAGCATCAGTAAATCTTAGTAAAATCAATACAAATGAAGATATTCAAAGAGTTTTACCTATAGCAATTAGAATGCTTGATAATGTAATTGACTTAAATTTCTACCCACTTAGAAAAGTAAAAGCAACAAACTTAAAAACAAGAGCAATAGGTCTAGGAGTGATGGGTGAATCACAAATGCTAGCAGAATCAGGGCTTGTTTGGGGAAGTGATGATCATCTTAAAAAGATAGACTCTATTATGGAAGCAGTTAGTTACAATGCAATTAGTGCCTCAGCTGATTTNGCANNNGANAAAGGTATCTATCCTACTTATGAAGGTTCGAAGTGGTCAAGAGGNATTATGCCTATGGATCATGCAACGCCTGCTGTTAATGCACTTATTCAAAGAGATCTATTTGATACAGGTTATGATTGGGATCAGTTAAGAGAAAAAGTAAAATCTCAAGGGATGAGAAATGGCTACCTTATGGCTATTGCTCCAACTTCATCTATCTCAATTCTTGTAGGAACTACTCAAGCAATTGAACCAGTATACAAAAGAAAATGGTTTGAAGAAAATTTAAGTGGTCAAATTCCTGTTGTTGTACCAAACTTATCTCCTGATACTTGGAACTACTACACGCCTGCTTATGAAGTTGACCAACTAGATATTATAAAAGCAGCAGCTATTAGACAAAAATGGATAGACCAAGGACAAAGCACAAATATCTTTATGAGTCTTGATAAAGCAAGTGGTAAATATCTTCATGAGATATATACTTTAGCTTGGCAACTAGGATTAAAATCAACTTATTACCTAAGAAGTCAATCGCCTGAATCAGTTGCAGATGTTGCAGATAGAAGTCAAGAGTGTGTAGGTTGTCAATAAGACATACCTACAATAAAAACGACAAAATATACACTAAAAGTTATATACTAAAAATAAAAGAGTAAAAAATGGATAGAAAAACGATATACAACCCGAAATCAACTGAAAATCTAAGCGATAGAAGAACATTTGGTGGAAATCCAGATGGTATGATAAACTTTACTAGATGTAAATATGAGTGGGCTACACGACTTTGGGATCAAATGGAAGGAAATACTTGGTTTCCAAAAGAGGTACAGATGACTCAAGATGCTAAAGATTACAAATATCTTACACCACCTGAGAAGAGAATGTATGACCTTGTATTATCACAACTTATTTTTATGGATTCTTTACAAACAAATAACTTAATGGACAATATAAATCCATATATAACAGCACCAGAGATAAATGCAATTTTATCAAGACAATCATACGAAGAAGCAAATCACAGTAAATCTTATGCTGTAATGGTAGAGTCAATCTCTGACAATACTGATGAGATCTATGATATGTGGAAAACAGATGCAAAACTTCAAGAAAAAAACAACTTCATAGCAGGAACTTACGAAAACTTAAGTGGTGATATCACAGATGAAAAAATAGTTTTAGCAATGTTTGCAAATCAGATACTTGAAGGTCTTTACTTCTATGCTGGGTTTGCCGCTATGTATGCACTTGGAAAATCAGGGAAAATGCTTGGAAGTTCACAAATGATTAAATTTATCCAAAGAGATGAAGTAACTCATTTATTGTTATTTCAAAATCTTATAAATAGTACCAAAAAAGAGCGTCCAGAACTTTTTACCGATGAATTAGAAGAAAAAGTACGCGTTATGTTTAGAAAAGCTGTTGATTTAGAAGCTAGCTGGGGAGATTATATCACTCAAGGTCAAATTCTAGGATTTACAAAAGATATTATTCGACAATATATTGAATACCTAGCAGATAGAAGACTTGAAGCTATTGGATATGCAGTTGAGTATGGGGTAAAACATCCGATTCCATGGGTAGATGGATATAGTTCATTTAATGACCAAAGAACAAACTTTTTTGAGGGTAATGTTGTAAATTATTCAAAAGGAAGTATTGATTTTGATGACTTTTAATCAAAACTAACAATGGCAAGTAAAAATAGTCAAATTCTTCTTATTGAAAATGTTCTTTCAAATCTTAGTGATAATTTGGAAGAAAAAGAGCAAAGTATACGAAACTTTGAAGATGAAGTATTAAATCTAAAAAATACTATTGGTACTTTAAAGCATGAGTGCAAAACTGCTTTTAATGAGCAAGAGAGATTAGAAGATAGTATCTCAGAACTTAAAAATAAAAATTTGTTTTTAACAGAAGAGCTCAAAATGAAAGATGAGCAACTCAAGATAAAAAATCAAGAATTTGACTCAATAAAACACCAACATGAACAGTTTATGAACAATATTGAGAAAAGAATTGAAGACTTAAAACAACAGCTTGAAAATAAAAACTCTATCATCACAGAACTAGAGAAGATAAACAACGAACTCAATAAACATATACATACAACAGAGAAAGAAAAAACAGTAAGTATCTCAAAACTGGAGCGAAAACTAGAAAAAGAGGAGTTCAAAAACTTTGTAAATACAGATAATGATTATGCTTTTTCCTCTTCAACAGACACCTCAACAAAAAAAGAGAAACCATCACAATCAAGAGTAACTAAAAAAATCCAACTAGACAAACTAGAAGATAAACTCAATAGCCTCAATAAAATGAAAGATGAATTTGCAAAAACAACATCATCCACATCATCAACAGAAGAAGATGAGATTAAAAAAAGACTTGGATTTTAAACAGATGAATTTAATAGCACTACAACTAAAAACTTCAAATATCTTTGAAAAAAATCTAAAAAGATTAAAAAAACAAATTATTAAAAGCCCAAACAACTCATTTATCTTAGCACCAGAACTCTATCTTACAGGTTATGCTTATGACAAAATGGACGATGCTGTTTCCTTTTCACTAAAAGCAATAGAGATTTTAAAAGAACTCTCTTTGAAAAAAACTATTGCTCTTACTCTTGTAACTAAAAAGAAACAAAAATATTTTAACACTTTACATATCTTTCACAAAGGAAAAGTCGTACACACTCAATCAAAAGCAAAACTATTTGTACTCAATGATGAAAGAGTTTATTTCACATCAGGAGATGAGAAAGATATTAAAATTGTTGATATAGATGGTCTAAAAGTAGCCACTTTAATCTGTTTTGAATTACGATATATTGAACTATGGAAACAAATACAAGGGGCTGATGTGATACTTATTCCTGCTATGTGGGGATTAAGAAGAAAACAAAATTTTGAGATACTTTCAAGAGCAATAGCTGTAGCAAATCAGTGTTTTGTAATAGCCGTGAATAGTGCAAATGATGATATGGCAAAAAGTAGTGCTATCATCTCCCCTTTTGGAGATGTAACAAAAAATGATGAAAAGAAACTAATACTCTGTGATGCAAATTTTAAAGAGATAAAAAAAATGAGAAGGTATCTAAATATTGGAATCAAATAAACAAATATCAAGTATTCTTTTTGTTTGTCTTGGAAATATTTGTCGATCTCCACTTGCTGAAACAATCGGAAGAGATATTGTAGATAAACACAATCTAAGTATAAATATTGATAGTTGGAATGACCAAAAAAACTAGACATAATTCAATTCAGTAAAAAATCCTATTCAATATCAATTAAAGTAGGTAGGTTTTGATTAAATATTTCAACTATTAAGATATGGTTCTCATAAATTTTATAAATGATTGTGTAACCTTTGAAGACCATATCTCTAATATTCTCATCTTCATGGTAATATGATTTTTTGTATTTATATGGCATATTTAATATACCATTGATTTGCTTTTTCAAATCTTTAGCAAACTTAACTGCTGCTGTTTTTTTATCTTTTTTAATATTGAGAGTTATCTTTCTTAATTGAATTTTATAAAGATTTGATTCAACAATATTCAAGATTCAAGCTCCCGAATAAGCTCATCCATTGACTCTTCAAAATCATAAGTTTCCATTTTACCACTTTCTATATCCTCTATAGTTTGTGCTATATGTGCTTTTCTTTCATAAAAGTATGGATCCGTTTGCAACATTGGATCTTTTATATTTTCAAGTAACTTTTTAGTTAACTCTTTTCTCTCTTCAAGAGATAACTCATAAGCACTTTGCAATAATTCATTTATTGACATCACCTATCCTTTAGTCTTTATTGTTTATTATATCCAATAATTTATCAAAGTTATAATCACTTTTTACCTATAGCAAACTTTTGAGGTCGTATAGTTATATCTGTAATCACCCCTTGTGTATTTAAAATATCTATAACTGTTTTTGCTATAGTTTGTGGTACAAGAAAAGTATCTTCTTGTTTTGAAGGCTCAAATTGTAAATCATCAAAAAAGTTTGTTGTAGTTAAATCTGGATTGATGGTGGTAACTCCCACTCCACTTTTTCGTAACTCTTCAAATAAACTCAACCCAAAATCTCGCAAGCCTGATTTTGTAGCAGTATACAGTGCTGAAAACTTTGAGTGTTTTGTAGCCTCTATTGAAGCTATATTTATAATTTTCCCTTGAGTTTTTTTCAAACTTCTTAACACTAAGTTACTCAATACAATAGGTGCTGTTAAATTAATATCAATAAGCTCTTTAATTTTAGAGATACTTATCTCTTCATGTGGTTGAAATACTCCAACTCCAGCACAATTGACAAGCAAATCTATCTCTTTATTTTTTAAAATCTCTTTTACTTCTTTTTCTAAATCACTTAAGTTTTCCAATCGTGAAGTAAGTTTTACAATATGATAGTTATTTAACTCCAATTGCTCATAGATAGCTTTTCCTATCCCCGAACTATATCCAGTAACAATAGCATTTTTCATTTGATAATCTCTTTTTTGATTTTAACTCTTACATAAAAAAATATTAATATACTCAATAACACCAATATAGTGATAATAATTATCTGCAGATACTCTTTTACTAATGCCTCATTTTGCCCTATAAAATAACCTAACAATGTCAAAATCAGTACCCAAATACCAGCACCTAAACTAGTATATAGTGAAAATTTCCATAAATTCATCCGTGCTAAACCAGCTGGCAAAGAGATGTATTGTCTCACAGCAGGGATAAGTCTTCCACTAAAAGTAGAGATATGTCCATGTTTGGCAAAAAAGTTTTCCATCTTTTGTAGTGTTTCCTCTTTCACTAAAACATACTTTCCATATTTACTTAAAAAAGCCCTACCATATTTAACAGCCAAAAGATAATTAAACACAGCNCCNGCNAAACTNCCNANAANACCTNCNCNAATNGCTATATAAATATTCATCTCNCCTTTAGATGCAAGGTAACCAGCAGGCACCATCACAACTTCACTTGGAAATGGGAAAAAAGAGCTTTCTAAAAACATCATGATAAAAATACCAATATATCCCAAGTCACTAACTGTATTAACTACAAAATCAACTATTTCATGTAACATAAATACTAATTACTTTTTTTAGGTATTGGGTAGTTTTCAACAACAAAATCAATATCTTTATCACCTCTACCACTTAAGTTTACCAAAATTGATTCATTTGGATGTTCTGCAGCGTATTTCATTGCAAAAGCAACTGCGTGTGCTGATTCTAAAGCAGGAATAATCCCTTCATGTTGAGAAAGTTTATAAAATGCATCTATAGCTTCATCATCATTACATTGTCCTATATTTGTACGACCAATACTATGTAAATATGCATGTTCAGGTCCTATTGAAGGATAGTCTATCCCACTTGCTATTGAGTGAACAGGAGCTGGTTTACCTTTTTCATCAGTTAGCATAATAGAGTTAAACCCATGCATAATTCCCTCTTTCCCATAAGTTAAACTAGCACTATGTTCCCCTATTTTGTTACCTTTTCCCATAGGTTCTACCCCATACAATTTTACTTCATCCTCTATAAAACCACTAAAAATACCCATAGCATTACTTCCCCCACCAACACAAGCAGCAACAACATCAGGTAAATTTCCAGTCATCTCCTTAAACTGTTCACGAGCTTCAAACCCTACAATAGATTGAAAATCTCTTACCATTCTAGGAAAAGGATGTGGACCAACAACTGAACCTATTGCAAACATTTGAGTATCTGTATCTTTTAAATAGGCTTCAAAAGCACTATCAACTGCCTCTTTTAAAGTTTTTAGCCCATGAGTAGCAGGAACAACTTTTGCCCCAAGTATTTGCATTCGTACTACATTTGGGTACTCTTTTTTTATATCTACTTCCCCCATATGTATCTCACATTCTAGTCCAAAATACGCAGCTGCAGTTGCAAGAGCAACACCATGTTGCCCAGCACCAGTCTCAGCTATAAGTTTTTTCTTCCCAAGATATTTAGCAAGTAATCCTTCTGCCATACAATGATTAAGTTTATGGGCACCAGTATGATTTAAATCTTCTCTTTTTAAATAAATTTGTCCACCGCCTACAAATTCACTAAGATTTTTACAATAATACACAGGGGTTGGTCTCCCTTGGTAATGTTTTCGTATACTTCGTAATTCACTTATATAGTTATGTGATTTTGATAGTTTATTGTATGCTTTTGTAATCTCAGCAAATGGTTTTTCTAACTGTGGGGGGATATATGCCCCCCCAAATTTACCAAAATATCCATTTTGATCAGGCATTGTCTCTAGATATGGTTTTTTATTCATCTATAAATCCTTAAAAATTATCTCTGTATTGTATCAAAAATTCAATTATTTATACTCTATTACCTGATTTCTCCCATTTTCTTTTGCTTTATAAAGTGCTATATCTGCTTTTTCTAAAAGCTCATCAATATCATTTTCTATAGTAAACTCAACAATACCAATACTTACAGAAAAATTTATTATTTTTTCTTTATCTTTTATAATACTTTTTTCAATTTTTTTTCTTATTTTCTCACACACTATCACAGTATTTTCAATATTTGTATTTTGTATTAACATAGCAAATTCTTCGCCACCAATTCTCGCAAATACATCACTCTTTCTCATAAAAGCATTAACGATATTTGTAAATTCTATCAATACTTTATCCCCTGATTGATGACCATAAGTATCATTTATATTTTTGAACTTATCTAAATCAAAAGAGATTACACACAACTTGCTTTCATTTCTTTTTGCTATTTCAAGATACTGTTTTGCCATATCAAAAAAATATCGTCTATTATAAATACCTGTTAATACATCTATTGTTGCTAACTCTTCAAGTTTTTTATTTGCATCTAATAAATCTTTTGTACGAATATCCAACTCTTGTTTTAAGCCATTTTCTGTCATTAACCACTTTTTTCGGATACTATAAAAGATTATTAAAGAGAGAAAGCCTGCCATTATAAGTATAATTATAATTGATGTATAAATAATTTGTTCATAAGAAAATTCTATACTTTTCTCTTTTCCAAACCATTTCTGATATATTAAATCATAAGTACCATTTTTTTGAAGTTTTGTAAATGAACTATTTATCTTTTCCAATAATACACTATTGCTAGATACCACTCCAACTGCTCGTTTTATTTCATATATATTTTCATCTAGAGATTCAACTTTATCTTCTAACTTTAATTTTTTCAATGAATATTCTATCAAAGGCTGAGGATAACATAGCCCATCAACTTCACCTGCTAGTAAAGCATAAAAAGCATCAAATCTATTTTTATATTCTACTACTATAATATCAGGAATTCTTTTTATAAGAGTAACCCCTATATTTTTTCCTACAACCGCTATTTTTAGGTTTTTAAAATCTTTTAATGATTTAAGATGTTTTGAGTGAATCCGTTTGTAAATTTTAATTTCAAAAGTATTTGTAGATTGAGAGAACAATAAAGAAGTTTTTCGTTTATCTGAAATACCTATATCTGGGATAATATCAACTTCTCCTTTTTGAAGTAAATCCCAAAAATCACTCCACTCATCGATTACTTTATATTTATATTGTATATCTATATCTTTTGCTACAGCCTCAAATAAATCTACCGAAAATCCTGATGCTTTCCCATTCGAATCTACAGAATAATAAGGCATCCAGTTTTTAAAAACTGCAACATTATAAACTTTTTCTTTGTCAATACTAGCAACTACATTATTGATAAATATAATACTAATAAATATTATTATTGTTATTAAATTATTCAAATGGAATCCTTTATTTTAAATACTAAAACATAAATTTATTCTCAGATCCATATACTACAAATATATCTCAACTTACCTATATTATTGTAAAATATATTTATTAGTTTTTTATTTTAAAAAATTATTTTATCATACATAGTAAAATCTTTTCCTTTATTAGCTCTTCAAATTTGAAATATTTTATGATATACTACTTTTTTAAACTTATTAAGGATTTAAATGGTTACAAATAATACTTCTATTAGTTCAATGAATATTT
>JGI24023J19991_10002072_pt1 | contig 14871 bp, 14 predicted proteins | sample Cruoilmetagenom1_FD_19991 | JGI IMG/M metagenome (IMG submission 19991) | reverse complement strand
AATACCGGTATGCAGTTGCACCTCATCCACCCCCTCGCCTTCGAGCTGGACGACACCCGCCTCAAACGTGCCGGGCTGGACTACCATGAATATGCCCGAGTGCAGGAACACGCCAACCTGGACGCCTTTTTCAACACAGCCAAACCACTACGGGTGTTCGCCCTCTCCACCCATGGCCAACGGGGATTCTTTGATGTGGAATTTCAGACGGGTGATGCCTTCCTGTTCGGACCCGAAACTCGCGGCCTGCCGGAGACCGTTCGCAAACCCCTCGGCAAAGACCATGTCCTGCGCCTGCCCATGCTAAAAGAAAGCCGCAGTCTAAATCTTTCCAACACCGTCGCCATTGTGATCTACGAGGCCTGGCGCCAAGCTGGCTTTACCGGTGCATCATGAAAGCAAGCCGGTATCGTTTTTTCTTGGCGTCTTGGTGGTGACAGATTTTCAACCCAGCTCGGGTTTCAGATCCCGCGACAACAATGCCTGCACACTGTCATTCGGTGTCAGCCCTTCATACAAAACCCGATACACCTGTTCGGTGATGGGCATGTCAACTTTTTGTTGTTGTGCGAGAGAGAAGATCTCTTTGGCGGTATGCAGACCTTCGGTGACCTGACCAATTTCTTCTGTCGCCTGTTGCTGGGTTTTACCTTGTGCGAGCAACAAGCCAAGCCGACGGTTGCGTGACTGATTGTCGGTGGCGGTGAGGATCAAATCTCCCAGGCCTGCCAGGCCCATGAAGGTTTCACGCTGGCCCCCCATGATGACACCAAAACGCATGATTTCAGCCAGGGCTCGGGTGATCAGCGCGGCACGTGTATTCGCACCGTAACCCAGACCATCGGCGATCCCCGCCGCAATGGCAATCACATTTTTTACCGCGCCGCCGATCTCGGCACCAATGATGTCAGTGCTGATATAGGCACGAAAGACATCATTGTGCAGCATGCGGGCAACCCGTTCGGCATAGTGTTCATCTTCACAGGCCACGGTCACCGCCGAGGGCAGGCCTTTGGCCACTTCGGCGGCAAAGGTCGGGCCAGTCACCACTACCGGGGCTATAGCTTCACCCAGTTCTTCCCTGCAGATCTCATGCAATAGTTTATTGGTCTCGGGCTCCAGCCCCTTGCTGCCCCAGGCAAGGTGCCTGTGTCCATCCATGAAAGGTTGGATTGCCTTGAGAGTGGCGCGAAAAGCGTGGCTGGGCACGACCACCAGCACCAGGTCAACATCGGTCAATGCTGTGCGTAGATCGGCGGTGGCCTGCAAATTCTCGGGTAATGGAATGTCAGGCAGATAACGCGTATTGCAGCGCGCCGCATTGATGTGATCGGCGTGCTGCTGCCGATGGGCCCACAAATGAACATGCGAGTGATTTTTTGCCAGCAGGATGGCCAGTGCCGTGCCCCAGGAACCGGCGCCAATCACAGCGACCGTTTTTGTTGAGGCATCACTCATATACGCGATCGATTTGCGATCTTAGTGGGTTGTAACCGTTTCTGGTTGTTCTTGCTCGGCCTGCTGTTTCAGGTGCTCATGATACAGGGCATCGAAATTGACCGGCGCCAGCAATAATTGCGGGAATCCGCCACGGGTGACCAGATCGGAAATGGCTTCGCGGGCATAGGGAAAGAGAATATCGGGGCAGAAGCTGCCCAGCATAGCGTTCAATTGATCCTGCTCAAAGCCGTCCATGCCAAACACGCCAGACTGCTGGATCTCCACCAAAAAAGCACTCTTGTCATTGTTTTTGGCGGTCACGGTAACCGATAGCACGACTTCATATTGCTTATCACCAATGGGCTTGGCATTGGTATTGAGCTGCACATTCACCTCGGGCTGCCACTCCTGGGTAAAGGCCTCGGGGGTATTGGGTGCCTCAAAAGAAACATCCTTGAGAAAAATTTTCTGGATCTCGAATTGTTGCTGGGCTTGTTCCCCGGCCTGAATCTGTTCGTCACTCATGTGCTGTTTCCACGTTATCGATTACAAAATTATTCAGGCAGCTATGGTAGCAAAAAGCGGCGACGAAAACCTGACTAGAGTTGTTGTCTGGCCCAGGCCAGCAAATTATTCAAGTCCATGGCCCCGGCCATGCGCGCCACTTCCTGGCCACCCTTGAATACCGCCAGGGTCGGAATACTGCGGATATTGTATTGTGCTGCCAGGGCCTGATGTTGTTCGGTATCAACCTTGGCCAGACGCATGGCGGGTTCCAGCTGGGCCGCCGCCTGGGTGAAGGCCGGGGCCATCATTTTGCAGGGACCACACCAGGGCGCCCAGAAATCCACCAACAGCGGGACATCGCTGCGACTGATATGACGGGAAAAATTCTGGTTGGAAAGATTGATGGGCTGGCCACTGAACAGGGCCTGTTTGCACTTGCCACACTTACCGCCACTACTCAGCTTGTCGGCTGGCAGGCGGTTGATGCCATCGCAATGGGGGCAGACGATATGTACGTGATTGGACATTACACCGCTGAATCTAGCACCAGATGGCCATCCAGTTTGCCTCCGGCCTCCAGGGCATGCAGTTCATCACAGCCGCCGACGTGAAAATCACCAATGAAGATCTGCGGCACGCTGGTGCGACCACTACGCTGTTCCATTTCCTGCCGCAATTTGGCATCGGTATCGACTCGCAGCTCGGTGAATTCCACGCCTTTGCGCTGTAACAGCATGGCGGCGCGTGAGCAATAGGGGCAATACGGGGTCAGGTACATGACGACATTAGGCATGGTGATTTTTCCTTGTCTTTAATCTGTATTTCAGTAGTTTCAGTTTTTATCGATCGGCAAACTGGCATGCTGCCAGGCCATCATGCCGCCCTTGAGGTTATATATATTTTCGAAACCGGCCTTTTTCAACTGCGAGCAGCCCTGGCCGGAACGACTACCGGAGCGGCAGACCGCGATAATAGGCCGGGATTTGTATTTTTCCAACTCGGTGGTGCGGTCCTTGAGATGACCCAGCGGGATGTGAATGGCGTTGACGATATGACCGGCACGGAATTCCTTGTCTTCCCGGGTATCCAGCACCACGGCATTTTCGCGATTGATCAACTGGGTGGCTTCGCCGGGGGTGGCCGACGGGTAGCCCTTGAGGTTGGCGCCAAACAGGTCGATGACTAACAGGGTCAGGATCGCCACGAATGCGCCGGATAAAATAATATGATTGGTTATAAACTCAACAAACTGTTCCATTGCCACTAGCCGTTTTAGTTATCAGGTTTCATTAAAAAAGGGACAACACGGGTGTTGTCCCATTAAGCCGTTCTAAACACTCAGACTGACTCGCAAGAACCAGTTAGTTAATCGATATTGCAAAATACTTCGCGCATCATGCCGATCAGGCGCAGGGTGCGGGCATCACCGACCCGGTAATAGACCCGGTTAGCATCCTTACGGGAGGCCAAAATGCCCTTGTCGCGCAAAATTGCCAGATGCTGCGAAATATTACTCTGTGAGGTCCCGACGTTTTCCACGATATCCTGCACGCTCACCTCTTCACCACCGAGGGTACAGAGGATTTTCAACCGGAGGGGGTGGGACATGGCCTTCAAGGAACGCGATGCGCGGTCGATATCCTCATCACGCGACATCAGAATGGTAGCAGTATTGTCAATCAAATTCATAACGATCACCCTTTAAAACCGAGGCATGAGCCCGTGTCCATGAAACTACTGTGTACTCACCCCTAAGGTGGACAGTGCCCTTTATTAATAAAACATTATACAATAATCTACTATTTAACCATGACGATGACCAGCAATATAATGATTCATATAAAGATATTATTTATGGCCAATAACGGATTGTTAATAATTCGTGAAAAATTAGAGGCTTAGCTGGAATTTCACCAGAAACCAAGTTAGACTAAGTCTAAAATATTTAAGTTTAGAGACGACTAAAAGCAAGATATGTCAGCAAATCATCGACCAACCGTCTTAATCATCCTGGATGGCTGGGGCTATTCTGAAAGCCGTGAAAGTAACGCCATCATGGCGGCCAACAAGCCCTGCTGGGACAAACTGTGGGATACCTGCCCACACACCCTGGTCAGGGGTTCCGGCGCCGAGGTCGGCCTGCCGGCCGATCAAATGGGTAACTCCGAAGTCGGCCACCTCAATCTGGGGGCCGGCCGCGTGGTTTACCAGGAGTTCACCCGGGTAAGCCGCTCCATCAAGACCGGCTCGTTCTTCACCAACCAGACCCTGGTGGATGCGGTAACCCAGGCAAAGGACAACAACAAGCCCGTGCATATCCTCGGGCTGCTCTCACCCGGCGGGGTACACAGCCATGAAGAACATATCCATGCCATGGCCGAGCTGGCCGTGAAGCAGGGCGCGCCGCAGGTTTATGTACACGCCTTCCTCGATGGCCGCGATACCGGCCCCAAGAGCGCCGAGTCCTCCCTGCAGCTCATGCAAGACAAGTTTGCCGAGCTTGGCAATGGCCGCATCGCCTCGATCATCGGCCGTTATTACGCCATGGACCGTGATCACCGCTGGCCGCGTATCAAGCAGGCCTATGATTTGATCACCCACGGTGAGGCCCAGTTCCAGTCGGATGATCCCCTCACGGCCCTTAAGATGGCCTATGACCGTGGTGAGACGGACGAGTTCGTCAAGGCCACCGCCATTGTCCCGGCCGGTTGTGAATCAGTGAAAATTGAAGATGGCGATGTCGTCATCTTTATGAACTACCGTTCGGATCGTGCTCGCCAGATCACCCGGCCCTTTATCGAGCCGGACTTTGCCGAGTTCGATCGCGGTCGCATACCCAAGCTGGGGATGTTTGTCAGCCTGACGGAATACAAGGCCGATTTCGATGCCCCGGTGGCCTATCCGCCGGCCCGCCTGAAAAATGTGTTTGGTGAGTACATTTCCCGCCACGGCATGCGCCAGCTGCGCATCGCCGAAACGGAAAAGTATGCCCACGTGACCTTCTTCTTTAACGGTGGCCGCGAAGAACCCTTCGAGTTTGAGGACCGTGAACTGATTGACTCACCCAATGTGGCGACCTACGACCTGCAACCGGCCATGAATGCACCCCTGCTGACAGACAAGCTGGTCGCAGCGATCACCGGCGGCCAATACGATGCCATTATTTGCAACTATGCCAACCCCGATATGGTGGGCCACTCCGGCAACTTTGATGCCACGGTCAAGGCCATCGAGGCGCTGGATAGCTGCCTCGTAAAAGTCATTGCTGCGGCCAAATCGGTTGGGGCCGAACTGTTGATCTCCGCCGATCACGGCAATGCGGAGCAAATGACCAACCCCGAGACCGGCCAACCCCACACGGCCCATACCTCTAACCCGGTACCCCTGATCTATGTCGGTGAGCGCCCACTCGCCTTCAAACCCAATCACGGCGCCCTGTCAGATATCACCCCGACCATGCTCTACCTGATGGGCCTGGACCAGCCGGTTGAAATGACCGGTCGTTGTCTGTTCGACACCGATAGCGATACTGACACCGATCTTGCCCAACAGGCCTAAGCCGAGCCACATGCCTCATCGCCCCGGTCTGCATAAAACACCATGGCGACAGGGGCTGGCAGCCATGTGCCTACTGGCCTTCATTGCCGTTGGCCTGTCCGGCCCAGCCATCCCCCCGGCCAGCGCCTTTGCCGATGATGAGGACTACAACGACACCAGCGATGAACTCAAACAGCTGCGTCGGCGTATCGATCGGCTGCGCCAGGAAGTGGCCAAAACACGGAACCAGCACGACAAGGCGCGCAACCAATTACGTGACTTCGACCTGCGCATCAGCAAGCATGTGCGCGAACTGAAATATATTCACTTCCGCCTCGGCCAACAGGACCGCCGCCTCGGTCAGCTCTATCATGATCGCAAGGGCTATCAAAAAGATCTGCAAATGCAGCGCAAACTACTCGGCAAACAGATCCGTACGGCCTATATCATGGGCCAACAGGCCTATTTCAAACTATTGCTCAACCAGGATGATCCGGCCGCCGCAGGCCGCACGCTCAAGTATTACGATTATTTTCATCGTTCGCGTACCGAGTTGATCAACCGGGCCAGTATCGCCCTGGCCCGCTTTGAACAAAACAAGCGTGACATCGAGCGCGAGAAAAAACGTCTCACCGATTTGCGCGCCAACAGCCGCAAGAAAAAGGCCCGGCTGGAGATCGATTCCAGACAACGTCGCACGCTGGTAGCCAGCCTTAACCGGGACTTGCAGGGTAAAGCCAGCTCCTTAAATCGCATGCTGGAAGATGAACGGCAACTGCAACGCCTGCTCGAGGGTATCGAGAAGCTCATGCCCGATGTGCTGACCCTCAAAAAGACCAAACAGCCCTTTCGTTCCCTGAAGGGCAAGCTGACCTGGCCCGCCGCCGGGATCGTGCAACGCCTGTTTGGCCGTAAACGTGGCAGCAGCAAGGCCAGCTGGAACGGCATTATCATCAAGGCCAAGGAAGGCAAGCAAGTCCACGCCGTCTCCCATGGCCGGGTGGCCTACGCCGACTGGTTGCGAGGATATGGTCTACTATTAATAGTCGATCACGGTAACGGCTATATGAGTCTGTATGGTCACAACCAGAGTCTCTTTAAAGAGACCGGCGACTGGGTCGAGGCGGGAGAGGCCATTGCAACGATTGGTAACAGCGGTGGTCATACCCACAGCGGACTGTATTTCGAAATTCGCCACAAGGGCGTACCCGCCAACCCGGTGAACTGGTGCCGCAAGGCACGACGCTCATGACGCGCACTTTAGCCATAATTTTAAAATGGTGTTAGCGGATAAAATTTACTGTAATATCCCCTAACTTATAATAATACTTACAATTTTTACCTCGCAGGAACACAGGAATGAATACATTTACACGCAAGGCAATTTTGATCATAACCGGTCTGGTATTCGGTGTGGTACTGACTATCGGCGGCTCTGTTTTCGCCAAACGCAATGATTCACGCACCATCCCTCTGGAAGACATTCGCACCCTCAGCGAGGTGTTTGGCAAGATCAAGGAAAATTATGTCGAAGACATCCCGGACAAGACCCTGCTGGAAAATGCCATCCGCGGCATGTTGACCGGCCTGGATCCCCACTCCACTTATCTGGATGCCTCCTCTTACAAAGAACTGCGTGTCGGGACCTCGGGTGAATTCGGTGGCCTGGGTATCGTGGTCGGCATGGAAGACGGCTTCGTCAAGGTCATTTCCCCTATTGATGATACCCCTGCCGACAAGGCCGGTATCAAGGCTGGGGATCTGATCATCCGGCTGGATGAAACCCCGGTCAAAGGCATGGGTCTAGATGCTGCGGTGAAGATCATGCGCGGCCGACCCGGCACCAGTATCGATTTACTGATCGTGCGCGAAGGCGCCGACAAGCCCATGAAGATCGCCGTGACGCGTGACAAGATCCGCGTCAAGAGTGTGCGTAACCGCAGCCTCGATGAAGGTTATGGTTATGTACGTATCTCCCAGTTCCAGGAACGCACCACCAAAGATCTGCGCAAGGCCATAAAGAAGATCAAAAAGGAAAACAAGGGCAAGCTATACGGCCTGGTGCTCGACCTGCGTAATAATCCCGGTGGCCTGCTGGATTCCGCCGTGTCGGTATCCGATACCTTCCTGACCAAGGGCAATATCGTCAGCGTCAAGGGTCGTGGCGATTCCGCCAAACTAAAACATCAGGCCACGCCGATGGATTACACCAATGGTGTGCCCATGGTGGTACTAGTCAATGCCGGTTCGGCCTCGGCCTCGGAAATCGTCGCCGGCGCCCTGCAGGACCACAAGCGTGCGGTCATCATGGGCGAAAAGAGCTTTGGTAAGGGCTCGGTCCAGTCCGTCGTGCCCCTTGGCAATAACACCGCCATCAAACTCACCACGGCCCGCTATTACACCCCTTCAGGTCGCTCCATTCAGGCCGAAGGCATTGAGCCTGATATCGCATTGGACAACCTGCGCATTACAGAAAATAAAGATGCGTCCGCTATAGAACGTGTCAAGGAAGCGAATCTGAGCAAGCACCTGACCAATGACACCAGCAAGAAGAAGGCAAAGAAGAAGGGCACCAAGCAAAGCAAGGAAGAGCGCATCAGTCTCGCCAAACAGGACTATGCACTGTACGAAGCACTCAATATGTTAAAAGGCATGCGACTGCTCAGTAACCGAAAAAAATAAACCTGCGCACCGTTAAGACTGGTGCCGATGCAAAAAAACCCGTAGCTGATTCGTCAGCTGCGGAATAATAAAAACAACAAGCAGGCAGTAGATGCAACGATGGTTGTTAATAGGTGTATTTCTGTGCGCCCCGCTCTGGGCCAATAGCGCCGCTCCCCCCCAAACAAACACTCTTATCAGTATTATCATCGATGATCTGGGATACCGTTACCGCACCAGCTTGCAGGCGGTGCACAGTCCCTATGCCCTGAGTTGCTCCTTCCTGCCACACTCTCCCCATTCTGCTGCGCTGGCAAAACAGGCGTGGCTATTAAATAAAGACGTCATGGTGCACCTGCCCATGGAGGCCGTCAGTGGTAAGGCCATCGGCCCCGGTGGTTTATACCAGGCCATGACACGCCGGCAGTTTGAACAAACCGTGATGGAGAGCATTCGGGCCATCCCTCATGCCATCGGCATCAACAACCACATGGGCAGCCTGCTGACCCGTAACCACACGGCCATGGACTGGCTGATGCAACAGATCGCCAGGCGTAACAAACTGTTCTTTGTCGATAGCCGGACCACCCAAAACAGTCAGGCCACCCTACATGCCAACCTCAACGGGGTGATGAACACCGGGCGAGATATTTTTCTGGATCATGTCGTCGAAGCGGAGGCCATTCGCCAACAATTCAAGCGGCTCATCTGGCAGGCGCAACGCCGTGGTAGCGCACTGGCCATCGGTCATCCCCACCCGCAAACCCTCACGGTACTGGAGCAGGAACTGCCGCAACTGTTGCAAAAAGGTGTAAAATTGGTGCCCGTCTCACAACTCATTCGGCACCGTTCCGAAAGGAGGTTGGCATGGCAAACATCCTCGTCCCCCTTGCACAAGGCTGCGAAGAACTAGAAGCCGTTACGATTACCGACCTGTTGACCCGTGCCGGATTCAAGGCGCTCACCGCCGGGCTGGATGATAACCCCGTCACCGCCAGTCGCGGCATGGTGCTGATGCCCAACGCTACGCTGGATGGAGCCATGCAACAGGACTTCGACATGATCGTCCTGCCCGGTGGCCAGCCCGGTGCCGATCATCTGAACCATGATCTACGCATACATGATTTGCTAAAGACAATGAACGAGGCCGGTAAATACATCGCCGCCATTTGTGCTGCGCCCAAGGTGCTGGCCCGTGCCGGTTTATTGAAAAACAAACAGGCCACCAGTTTCCCCGGCGCTATCCCGCAAGAGGATATGGCCGGTATCGACTATCTGGAACAGGCCGTGGTAATCGACGGCAATATCATTACCTCACGCGGGCCCGGCACAGCAATGGACTTTGCCCTCACCTTGATTGAGCTACTGGCAGGCAAGGATAAACGCCTGGCAGTGGAAGCCCCCCTGCAACGGCCGGCAAGCTGATATTACCTGGTGGGGCCGGGCCGGCCGATGTGATAACCCTGCACCATGTCGACACCAATCTTGCGCAGGTAATCCAGTATTTCCTCGTTTTCGACAAACTCGGCAATGGTCTTTTTACCCAGTGAGTGGGCGATGTGGTTGATCGAACGGACCATGGCCTGATCCACCGGGTCACTGCAGATGTCCCGCACAAAGGTGCCATCGATCTTGATAAATTCGATGGGTAGATGTTTGAGATAGGCAAAGGAACTGAAGCCGGTCCCAAAATCATCCAGCGCAAACTTGATGCCCAGATCACGCAGCTCACACATAAAATCGATGGCCTTTTCGATATGCCGGACAGCCGAGGTCTCGGTCACTTCGATCATGATGTATTTTGCCAGTTCAGGTTGCGCCTTGATGCTCGACTTTAATATTTCCAGGATCTCAATATCACCAAACGATGAACCTGACAGGTTAATGGAATAAATGCATGGCCTGGCTTGTACAAGCTGCTCCTGTAGATACGTCAGGGTGTTGCGCACCACCCACTGGTCAATCATCGGCATCAGACCATACCGTTCTGCAACAGGAATAAAACTGACCGGTGAAATCAAATCATTTTCATTTGTGTACATGCGCAACAGAATTTCCTTGATGAGCGGTTTGTCCGTTGCCAATTCAACAATAATCTGTTCATAGAGGACGAAACGATTACTCGCCAGGGCACGACGTATCTCATTGACCAGCCCCATTTCACCCAGGGTATCCAGCCCTTTCTCATCATCCTGGGAATAAAGATGGCAGCGATTGCGACCTTCACGTTTGGCGATATAGCAGGCGATATCCGCCTCCCGCATGACCTCGGCGGCGGTTTTTATATCCTGATCGATAATCGAAACACCGATGCTCGGGGTGATATCGTATTGTTTGCCATCCCAGTTAAAATTAAATCCGTCCAGTGCCTGGATATAGGAACGTGCGACATTGTCCAACATATTAAGGGGAATATTTTCCAGTAGCACTCCAAATTCATCCCCCCCCAGGCGGGCCAGAATATCCCCTTTGCGCAGTCGCCCGGCAAACAACTGGGCGACCTCGGTCAACAACCCGTCACCGGCAGCATGGCCGGCCGTATCATTGATCACCTTGAACTGATCGAGATCGATATAAAGCAAGGCATACGTGGATTGATTGCGCACTGCCAATTGCACAACATGCTCCAGTTGTTGTTCAAAGTAATGGCGGTTATTGAGGCCGGTGAGGGTGTCGTGTTGCGCCAGATATTCCATTTGCCGACGGGCCAGATGCTCGCCTGTCATGTCACGAAACACCAGCACGGCGCCATGCACCACACCCCGGCGATCACGTATGGGGGCCGCCGAATCTTCAATGATATATTCTGTCCCATCACGCGCAATCAGGGCGGTATGGTTGGCCAGCCCCACAATGCGCCCCTCTGCAAGGCAACGAGACACCGGATCCTTTGCCGGCTGGCGAGTGATCTCATTGATAATATTAAACACCTTGGTGATGGGTTTACCACGGGCTTTTTCCGTCGACCAGCCCGTTAGTGACTCGGCAATGGGGTTGAGAAATTCCACTTCACCGGTATTGGTGGTGGTAATCACGGCGTCACCGATACTGTGCAGAGTCACCAGGGCGAGCTCATGTTCTTTTTCCAGCTCTTCCCGGCTCGCGAGTAATTTGCGCAGGGTGATCTGTTGCTTTTCCAGTTCCCGGTTGAGTGCAATAAACTCACTGGCCGGGGCTTTGCCGGGGATACAGCGTAACACCAGTTGCGCCGTTTCGGTCTGTGTCGCAGGTTGTAGCAAAAACCCCTGGCAGCGCCAGCCCCGCTTGCTTGTTTCCTTCCAACTCAGTGATGCCGGAATGGCTGCACGACTCCGGCTCCAGGCACGCAAGGACTGTTGCAACTTATCTTCAGGTGAATCGGTAAAATCCTTCAGCCAGCGGCCAGGCAGCTTTGATTTCTCAAGCTGTAAAAATATTGTTGCTGTTTTATTGGCTGCAATGATCTGGCCTTCACTGGTAAGGAGGATTAAGGCTTCGGGTAGTGCATCAGCGAGTTGCAGGAATTCGTTGGCATGCATAAGAGATTACGATTTGAAATACTCGCGCCCCTCATCCTGTTCGGCCGTATTATTTTGATTGATGTAGATGGTGACCTTGCACTCCTTGTCGCCATTGGCAATGGTATTGTGCAGGCAGACCTTGGCATAGCCGAGATTCTCGGCTGATACAGTGCCAAAGACATTGGAGGTCATCATGCACAGGGAGGGGCGATGCAGGACCTTGTCGCCAAATGGACAGCGGCTGTTGCCCAGTACGATCTTGTCCTGCTCAATTGAAACGATATAGAAGCCACCCTCAATACGCCTTTTGAGATCCACCAACACATCCGACACTTGCTGAAGGCTGAGTTGCTCTGCACCCAGGGCCGTGCGGTATTCGCCATCCATCCATTCACCGATGTGCTGACCGACGAGACTGACAAAACCTGAGGCCTCGTCCAGTCCCACCACCTCTTCCAGGGTACCGGACAATTCACGCAGCAGATTACGCAGGAAAATATCGCGATCGATGGAAAGCGTCAGGCCGGAAACCGCCTTATTAGTATTCGCCATATAGCTACCTCTAGGCTGGGAGCACTGTTTTTCTGTTTATAGTCCACTGGTACTCTATCAATGTCACATTGATAGAGTACTAAAAGTGTAGCAATATTCTGCACTACAACAAGTTACAGGACTTGATACAGGAATAAATAATGCTTTACCCGGCGGGAAAACACCGTCCCCGCGGTGGCGTACCAGCCATCATTTTGATATTCGAGCCGGAGTGATTAATCAGGTTCTCTCGGCCAGGCGGCCAACAGTATCGCAACGCCTAATATCCCGCTGACCCAGGATACCAGCGGGAAGTCACCCAGCATGAGTTTGGCATAACCATCCAGCGCATAGATCACGGCGGCAGAGATAATAAAACCGGCGCCGGTGACCGCCGCAAGTTACGGCGGCTGGTGCGATGGATCTCGCGGCGCAGATCGTCCATCTGTTTTGAATCCAGTTCCATTTGCAGATGGCCTTGCTTGGCCTGTTCCAGTACATCGAACAACATATTGGGCATCTGCGGCAGACGTTCGGCCCACAAAGGGACATTCTCTTTCAGGTGGCGGAGCATGGCGCGCGGACCGATCTGGTCGGCCATCCATCTTTCCAGAAAGGGTTTGGCGGTTTTCCAGAGATCCAGATCGGGATACAGCTGCCGCCCCAGCCCTTCGATATTGAGCAAGGTCTTTTGCAGCAGGACCAGTTGGGGTTGCACCTCCATATTAAAGCGCCGTGCGGTCTGGAACAGGCGCAGCAACAGATGTCCGAAGGAGATTTCTTTTAAGGGCTTATCAAAGATGGGTTCACACACCGTGCGTATCGCCGCCTCGAATTCATCAACCCGGGTATCCTTTGACACCCAGCCGGAATCGACATGCAGCTGTGCGACGCGGTGGTAATCACGATTGAAAAAGGCCAGGAAGTTTTCGGCAAGATAACGCTGGTCGGTACGATTCAGCGTGCCCATGATGCCAAAGTCAACGGCAATATATTTGCCTTCCTTTGCGACAAAAATATTACCGGGGTGCATGTCGGCATGAAAGAAACTGTCGCGAAAGACCTGGGTGAAAAAGATCTCCACACCCTTGTCGGCCAGGTCACTCAGGCTGATCCCGGCAGCCAACAAGGCCTCGGTGTTGCTCACCGGGATCCCCTGAATACGCTCCATCACCAGCACATCGCGCCGGCAATAATGCCAGTAGACCTCGGGCACATAGAGTTTGTCGGATAATAAAAAGTTACGCCGCAGTTGCGAGGCATTGGCCGCCTCACGCATCAGGTCCAGCTCATCGAGAATGGTCCTTTCAAACTCGGCCACCACTTCGCGGGGCCGCAGTTGTCGGCCCGGCTTCCAGTACTGTTCGATCTTGCCGGCAATAATATATAAGAGTCGGATATCCCGCTTGATGACCGGCAGGATACCGGGGCGCAGGACCTTGACGATAACCTCGCTGCCATCCTGCAAGATAGCGCCATGCACCTGGGCGATAGATGCAGAAGCAAACGGGGTGGACTCAAAGTGTTGGAACATCTCATCGGGCGACTGGCCATAGGCCTGGGTAATAATCTGTCGGGCCAGGGCATTGGCAAAGGGCGGCACCTGATCCTGCAGTTTGGCCAGTTCTTCGGCAATGTCATCGGGCAACAAATCACGCCGGGTCGAGAGGATCTGTCCGAATTTAACGAAGATCGGCCCCAAAGCCACCAGACTACGACGAATTCGCACACCCCGACTCGCCCGGTGCGACACCCAGGTCCAGGGCATAAACAGCTTCAAAAACCGCACCGGCCGGAACAAGTGCGAGGCCAGGATCAACTCATCCATGCCATGGCGCATCAGCACCTGGCTTATATATATGAGCCTGAAAAAATCTCCGAAACGCGCCATGTGATTATTCAATAAATAAGAAAGGTGAGATTGTACGGGCTGGGGCTGAATGTGGCTAGGGTAGATGTTTGTATCGCGTTACTGAGGGGGGCTTGTTTTATCCACGGCCTCACCAAATCATCCATATGACCGCTATACTGTTTTTCAAATCACCAACAAAGTATACCCATCCATGAATCACTGGCGCCATAACATCACCATCAAACTCATCGTCTGGCTGATCCTCAGCCTGATGGTTATCAACCCCGCCCTGGCGCTGCAATATCAACAGCTCCACCAAAGCACCGACTTCATCGGCAAAATACCGGACTATCTGCCCAGGTCTTATCACATTCATATTTCTCAAAAAGATACTGTGCTGGCGAGATTGAAGCAGCAGGGTTATGACGTCATACCGGCCAGCCAAGAAGAGGCGCGACACTTCCTGGCCAGCAACAGCATAACGGACATTGCCTTACAGCTGGCAGCCAATCCGGATATTGAACAGCCACCGCGGGATGAATGCCTTAAGCAGACTGAAAACTGTCCGCCTGAATGTACCGACGATGATTTTTACAACAATTATGGCTGCCCTGAGACATGCAAACCAACGAACAAAGATACAGAATGTAAAGGCAAAGACTGCCCGCAACAACAGCCGCCACAAAACGACTGTACCGACACGGACCCTGTGGAACGCGCCAGGGATATAAAACCCGTCCCTGAACCAGAGGCAGACACAGATACATCAAGACCCACCCCCCGGACCTCAGGCTCAATATCCGTTCACCAGGGTTTCAAGCTACCCAATATCAGTCTCGGTGG
>JGI24023J19991_10002071_pt1 | contig 14874 bp, 15 predicted proteins | sample Cruoilmetagenom1_FD_19991 | JGI IMG/M metagenome (IMG submission 19991) | reverse complement strand
TAGTTATCTACCGCCCGTTCAATTGAGCACTATTTTGATACGGCGAAATGTCCATTTTTTGGCCCTCAAAATGGGTGGAAATAACGAGGTCTAAACTACTTTAACGACAGGATTTTTTCCGTTCCATTTCATCGTGTTTGCTAATGCAACGACCTTGTCAATTCTACCTAATAGCTCCCCGCGCCAGTGGTTTTCCAACACTCCCCAAACACGCTCTACAGGATTGTATTTACTATGATAAGGAGGTTAGTAAGGGGTTATTTCTCTGACAACCTGGTCCTGCTTTGTTTTTTGATGATCATCCATAGTATCCTTATCTTAATAGGGTCCATGGTGATCATATTTCGTTATGCAACGGATGTTCAATTGAAAAACTGTTTATTTATTTTTTGCCGAGGCCCTAAACAGATGGTAAATTATAAATAATGGGAGTTGAAAATATAGAAGAAAAATATTCTTGAAAAATATGTAACTATTAGGAATTATGGTCGAAATGGCTATTTTTAAACGCACCTCACCGGTTTGATTCTGAATAACATAACCTGATTTACTGAATCCAGTATTCCTCATCCTCAGGCAGGAGTTGCGAAAATGAATCGTCATAAGTCAGTTCAGCGAAATTGACAGGCTTTGAAACCGGCGGGTCATGAATTTTGATGTCCCATAATTTCAAGTGTTTCAGAATTTTCCTGATAATTGGTGGTTCATCAATAATTGATATGATCTTCATTGGGCCGATACATTTTGGACAAATGAGAGGCTCAACTTCAAGACATTTTTCGTTACTGGTCCAGATGGCATTGCCGCAATAAATATTAAAACCGCTGTGGTTTCATGACATCATGTTTTCAATCACCGCATCATTGATTTTTTTTCCTTAAAACACCAAATGTGTGAACAGTAATAGTGGCGCCTGGTTTTGCATCATCGCGTTTCATATCGATCATCCCACACACCCGTAAGTTCCTCAAAATGAGCTTCAACACAACGACAATAGTCAATTATTTTTGGATTTTTTGGTTTATAAACATTAGTGCTGCTTTTTTTACTTCTGGGAAAGCAGCTGTGGCATCTTGATACTTGGACGCTAAAGAAAGCGGACCCATCTGGGATAAAAATAAAGGATGACCATAAGGCATTCTTTGGGATAGCGAACGGCAAGTTAGCATTATTTTATACAACACGCGAAGGCATTGCTTCAACAATACGTTCCCAATGCCAGCGCTGACGCACGAACATTCTGACTCAATGATATCAGTGATCCCGATCGGCATCCAAAATTATTTTGTCTCAAAATAACCATAAACACCCGGCTCGCCTTTTGATAGGAGTGGCATGGGGCTTTGTTCTCACACAGCTCAACTCAGATGCTACGTTTGCAAAAGGAGGGGCATTGTGATCGTTCAGTGTGGTCGGCGTATCAAGACGGAGGAACTCGAGCAGATTCGCGAGACGGTTAAGACATTCCATCGGCTGAGTCAGTCGGAAATAGCCCAGACGGTATGCGAACATTTGGGCTGGCATACCGCTTCGGGCGCCAACACGGTGGATGCATGTCGAAAATTGCTCAAACGCCTGGAAGCCAAAGGGCTCATAAGCCTGCCCGGCAAACGCGATTGCCCGCTCAGGATCTGCAAGCAACCGGTGGCGACGAACAGGACCCGGCCGCAAGAGCCGGTCGTGGGCACGCTTTCGGAAATAAAACCGGTCAGGCTCAGGGTGGTAAAGGACAAAGAAGAGACAGCCCTTTTCAATGAATACCTGAGCCGTTATCACAATCTGGGCTATAAGCAGCCGTTTGGATGCCATCTGCGCTATTTTATGGAAAGTGCAGAGACGATACTGGGTTGTATGTTATTTTCATGAGCAGCCAGAGCATTGCGATCAAGGGATCAAGGGATCGGCTGGAGCGCCAATGAGCGTTTGAAGAACCTGGGCTTTGTTGTCAATGACGGGCGGTTTTTGATTTTTCTCTGGGTCAACGTCAGATACGATGAAAAAAAACAGCCACAGACCCAATCGTGAGCAGATCAAAACAAAAAGAGAGGCCGATAAACAGGCGCAACGCAAATTGCGTCAAGATGGGCAGGACAAGGGTTTAAAGGAGCCGTCTCATGCTACGATTTCAAACCGCAAGTGTGAATACAAAAGTGTAGAGCAGGAGCGCTGTGCCCGCAATGAGGCGGTTGCAGAGAAAATAAGGATCTTTCGCGCCAAGCCGCCCGTGCTGCTCAAAGGCTGTCCATGATCGAAGATCCGAGAAATCCTAAAAAGATAAAGCACAAGCTGTCCGCATTGATGCTCTACGGGATCCTGACGTTTGTTCTTCAGATGAGCTCTTGCCGCGAGGCCAACCGGGAGATGACCCGACCGATGTTTTGGCAAAATCTGATGTTTCTCTTCTTGCCATAGCCAACCCATGGCCGGACGATAAGTGGCAGTCAGAACGTCTGGCCGTTCCCTTTCAGCTCCGGTTGGTTTGACACAGTAGCCGCGCAAAAGAAGTGGAAAAGCCCCTTCCCAACTTTGGGAACCTAGGACCAATGGACAGGCAGGAAGACAATTGGCGGTTTAGGTCGACACAATTGCCTGAGGCATAATCTTTGTCCGGTAAAAAGGTAGCCGAGGGATAAAAATGAGTCATGAACCCATACCTGCTCTCTTATATTTTTTTGATGCGTCAGCGCTGATCACCGTTTCGTTCGGTTGCCTTTTTCACCCGATAGTGCTATGACCCCCGAAATTCAATCAAATGATTGAATTATGGCGGTTTTACGACGATTCAACCTGGAGATTGCCCATGATTGTCATCATCGATTTCGGATCCCAGTTCAACCAACTGATTGCCCGGCGGGTGCGTGAGTGCCGCGTGTACTGCCAGATCGAACCACCGACGGTCACGGTGGAGCAGCTTCGATCCTGGGCACCCGAAGGAATTATCCTCTCCGGAGGGCCGTCCAGCATCTACGAAAAGAACAGCCCACGGGTGGATGCCGGCATCTTCAACCTGGGTATCCCGGTGTTGGGCATCTGCTACGGAATGCATTTCATGGTGGACACCCTGGGTGGGAAGGTCAAGCAAACCAGCAAACGGGAATATGGATCTGCCACCATGACCGCCAGGCAGCAAAAAGGCCTATTTACCGGCATCGGCAAAGAAACGGTCACCTGGATGAGCCACGGCGATTCCATCCAAAAGCCGCCCAAAGGCTTTACCATCACCGCATCAACGGCCAATACCAAAGTGGCCGCCATCGCCAATAACCGCAAAAAATTCTTTGGTGTTCAGTTTCATCCCGAAGTCGTCCATACCGCCAAAGGCCAAAAGATGATCCGCAACTTCCTGTTTGACATTTGCGGCTGCAAACCGTCATGGACCATGAAATCCTTTGCCGGTGACACCATTGATCAGATCCGTGAGACCGTGGGTGAGAAAAAAGTGATCCTCGGCCTCTCCGGCGGCGTCGATTCATCGGTGACCGCCCTGCTGGTTCACAAGGCCATCGGCAAAAACCTCACCTGCATTTTCGTGGATAACGGCCTGCTGCGAAAAGATGAGGCAGCCCAGCTGAAGAAGAAACTCAAAAGCCACCTAAACAGCAAAATTCGCTTTGTCAGGGCGGCATCCCGTTTCATCAAATCCCTGTCCAAGGTATCCGATCCGGAACGTAAACGCAAAATCATCGGCAAGGTCTTCTTGGATGTATTCGAGACCGAAGCCTTGAAAATCAAAGATGCAGATTTTCTGGCACAGGGCACCCTTTACCCGGACATCATCGAATCGCGATCGGCTTTTGGCGGCCCTACCGCGGTGATTAAATCCCACCACAATGTGGGTGGACTGCCCAAAAAGATGAAGCTCAAACTGGTGGAGCCTTTAAAGTACCTGTTTAAGGATGAGGTGCGCAAGCTGGGCAAAACATTGGGGCTGAACGAAGACCTGGTATGGCGTCAACCGTTTCCCGGACCGGGGCTGGCCATCCGGGTGATCGGTGAGATCACAAAAAAGCGTCTGGATGTGTTGCGGGAAGTGGATGCGGTACTCCAGGAAGAGATTCGGGCATCCGGATACTATCGCAAACTCTGGCAATCCTTTGCCGTTTTATTGCCCATAAAAAGCGTCGGCATCATGGGTGACGGACGCACTTATGAGAACATCGTGGCCATTCGTGCTGTTACCAGCAAAGACGCCATGACCGCTGATTGGGCCAAACTGCCACACAAGTTGTTGGGCAAAATTTCCAATCGGATCATCAACGAAGTGCGCGGTGTCAACCGCGTCGTGTATGACATCAGCTCCAAACCGCCGAGCACTATCGAATGGGAGTAGCCAGAGGATGAACCCAAAAGATGACACCGCCCGATTCACCATCCGTGACGAGAAGGATGAACCGGAGTCTATTTACTTTTCGGATGCAGACAATCTGCGGATCGAGAAGCTGAGCACCCGGGTTACCCTGGTGGCCGTGCTCATCCCCTGCCTGTTGGTGACTGTTCTGGTCATCGCCTATCTGGATATAAAGAACCGGGTCATCAACACACAGAACACGGGCTCCATGGGCGTCCAAAATCTCTCCAAGGATCTTGAATCACGATTTTCCAACCTTTCCCTTAGACAGGCGAAAATAAAGGCCCAACTCGATAAACAGGCCAAAACCCTGGACACCGCCTCCGCCGCCATGCGGGTCAGCCTGAAAAAGGCCACGACCGAGTTTAATAATATAATCGATGCCAAGCCGGACCAATCGGTGTTGACGGCCATATCCAAAAAAACGGTGGCGTCTTACGCCGTCCTGAAAAAGGATATATCGGACCTGAACGCCGCGTTCAGCAAATTTGAGGAGGAACTGGCCGCCCAGATTCTGCTCATGGCCAAAGATTTGAAAAAAGATCAGGGCCGGCTATCGAAAATCGAAAAGAAAACGCAGCAGCTTGAGTTGGAAAAATTGGGCAAGGAATCCATGAATCTGGCTCTGGGTCTGGAGCGATTGGCCCTGCAGGAGATGGTCAAGGATAAAATTCGTGCGCTGGAGAAAAAATTGGCACGCCTGAGCAAGCAAACAGACACCTTGAACCAACGGCTGGATGCACAGCCGCGCCGGGCGTCCCCGGCACCATCGTCAGCCGCAACACCGCTCCCGGTGCCACCGGCCCAGTCGCCCAAGCATCCTTCCGGTTCCAAAAAGATTATGGAACAAACGATCAATTAACCGTACGGTGTGGGATCATGTTGGGATTGGGCAGGCACCGCCCATTGGAGCGGCTCATTCGGACACCCCCAGGGCCCTGATCTTTTCCTCGATACGCTGGATATCCACTGGCAGGTCCACCTCGGGAGAATCATAGGGCGTGACCACGATTCGGATACGATGGCCATACTCCATGGCCCGAAGCTGTTCAAGCTTCTCGACATTCTCCAGCCGTCCTGGCGCAAGAGAAGTAAAACACTCCAGAAATTCCAGCGTATATGCATAGACACCCAAATGTTTATAGGTGTCGAATCCCACGAACCCGTCCCGCCCGTGAGGAATGGTCGCCCTGGAGAAGTAGAGTGCATCCATGTTGTTGTCGAAGGTCACCTTGACATCCTTGGGATCGGTGATTTCGCGCGCGTCCACAATGGCAAAGGCCAGGGTGCTCATCTTAACCGCCGGGTCTTCGTGAAAAGGCTGAACCAGGGCGTCAAGGCACCGCGGGTCCACCAGGGGCTGATCGCCCTGAATGTTGACCACCACGTCCCCCATATCCAGACCAAGCCGACAGGCAGCTTCGGCGACACGGTCTGTACCGGACCGGCATGTCGACGAAGTCATGATGACGTTGCCGCCAAAAGCGTTGACCGCATCCCGGATCCGGCCGTCGTCGGTGGCCACGTGGACGGATTCTATGCATCTTGCCTTCATGGCCCGTCGACAAACCCACTGGATCATCGGTTTTCCGCAAATGGCCGCCAGCGGTTTACCTTCAAATCGGGTTGACCCATGACGCGATGGGATGATCACCACAACACGCATTTTCCTATCCTTTTTCAGTTCATCATGAAATAAAGGCATTGGGTACGCGGAAAAAAATAATTGTCCCAGCCCGCATTTTTGTTTAACCTAAAGCTCCATTTTAAATGCCCCTCGTATTAACATCTCGCTGGTATATCCACAAACCATTTTTCTATAGATTCAACGGCAAATTCCCTATCTATTCAAATAGGGTGGATGATCAGCACATGTTTCGGATGACCATTGCACAGTCGATCGAATCGGGACCCTGCCGGCAAACAGAAGTAATCAATGCGCAGCCTTGTTGATGCAGCGGCCGCTGATGGAATGGGTACTTGCTGCGTCAAGGCCTGCTGCCGATGAATCACTTGAAAAGCTTTTCGATGGTAATGCGCCCCAAACGCCTCATTATGCAAATGCCTTATATCAGACCGGTAAAAAACCGATCCGCGGAGACAACTCGCACGCCGTCGATAAAGCTGTCAATCCCTGATGGTTTGACGACTTGATAAGAGAATGGGATGCCCAACTTGGCCTTAAAATAAAGAAGATTGCGCGATACATTCGTATCCGTTAATTTTACCTCCACTGCAAACCACGGCTTTTTGTCGATGGTAACCAAAAAATCCACCTCTTTTTTCTCAATGCTTCTGAGATAATGAACATTCGTCCGATACCCTTCATAGTCCTGAAGAAAATGGCAGAGCTTTATCAGATGTGATCCCACACAATTCTCAAAGCGCGCGGCTTCATCCTTAACCTCCGACCAATCCCACAAGTATAATTTGGCCTCCTTTTTCAACGATCGATACGTTTTGCCGGCATAAGGATATATTCTGAAACAGTAATAAAACGATTCCAGAATATTAAGGCGATTAGAGGCTGCCCGATGACTAATTTCCAAATCTTCCCGGATGGAATTGATGGAAAGCAAAGACCCGGATCTTTCCGGTAACATGTCTCCCAACAATTGCATTGATGATAAATCCCTAACCAATTCGATATCTCTGATATCTTCCCGGAAAAGACGCGCGTTTTTTTCATTATGCCAGCGTCTAAGGCTACGGGTATTCTGCTTTAACAACGGCTCGGGAAAGCCACCGAATTTATCCAATCCCTCCATCAGTTCCCAGTTGTTCTCTGAAGGTATCCGGATTTCCTGCATGACGGATGGTGTGGTTGTTTTGGCTAACAACTCGGCCATGGAGAATGGATGAAGCCGGTAATAATGATACCGGCCCATCATCGAATCACCGCCCTTGCGATATATATCCAAACGTGCGCTTCCGGTGATTAAAAACCGGTAGCGGTCTTTTAGTGTATCATATTCCCCTTTTAGAAATGATTTCCATTTCTTATATTTATGGATTTCATCAAGAACGATTAATTCCGCATCACCCGGCCATTGCGATTGAATAATTTTTTTACGGTCACGCCGGCTATCCCAATTCAAGTAGCCGGTGCATCCGAAGTGTTGGGCGACCAATTCTTTGGCCAATGTTGTTTTGCCTACTTGCCGAGGCCCGCCGACAAAAACCATTTTTTCCGACAAATCCTCGATCACATGTTTGGTTAAGTATCTTTCTTTAATCATATTTGATATATGGCAGGGCAATCAATCGACGTCAATATTTATAACCTATAAGCAAAAATAACATAAATTAATTTTGCTTATACGCAAAAATATACGACCATACCTGAAATCAGGGTTTTGGCAGCCGTGCAATATGCATGTAATAATCCTCGAATCGGCAAAGAAGCCATTGGCGCCGGAAATTGCTGAAAACACAGGACCGCATGGTGAAGGTTCATCGTTTATTCGAATGGACAAAAATTATCGCCGGGCTACAACCGCCCCTTCTTAATAATCGCCACCAGCAGCCAGATGCCCATGACGGCGGCGGCGATAAAACCGATGATGCCGATCGCCGAGATGCCGTATAACAGTGGCGGCGTCTTGGAGATAATGATCAGGGCCGAGCCGATGATCATGGCGGCGATGACGATCGAAAAGGAGATGCGGTTGCTGATCTGGTCGTGGGTGTGGAGCATATTCTCCATGTTCTTCAGCTCCAGCATGAAGGTGAACCGCTTCCGGCGGATGGTGCGGGTAATTTCCAAAAGGTCCCTGGGGAACACCTGGACGAAGTCAATGTACTGGGAAAAAATGCTCATCACGTCGCCGCTCAGGCGCCGGGGAGAGAAGCGCGAGAGTCTGACCCGTTTGATGAATGGCTCGGCATGGGTGATAATGTCGAAATCGGGGTCCAGCACCAGGCCCACGCCTTCGACGATGCTGAGGGCCTTCATCATCAGAAAGAACTCCGGTGGGATGCGCAAGCGGTGCCGGGCGGCCAACTCCAGCATTTGGTGCAGCAGTTTGCCGATCTGGATATCCTTGAGCGGCCTGTAAAGGTACTGGCCCATGAAGTCGGCCACGTCCTTGGCCAGCAGGCGCGGGTCGGGCTCCTGCTCCCACAGGGTCAGCTTGAGTAGCACCCGGATAGTGCGCGGTTCGTCACGGCGCACCACGGCATCTACCAGCTCCACGAAACCCTCGCGGGTCTTGCGGTCCACGGTGCCCATCATGCCGAAATCCAGCAGGCAGATCACATTGTTGGGCAGTACGAAAAGATTGCCGGGGTGGGGATCGGCGTGGAAAAAACCGTGCTCGAAGACCTGGACGAGCAGGATGTCGGCACCGCGCCGGGTGATCAGCTTGCGGTCATAGCCGTTCCCGTCCAGTTCCTCCAGCAGAGAAACCTTGATGCCGGCCACGAATTCGGTGGTCAGCACGCGCTGGGTGGTCACCTCACGGCACACCTTGGGGATGTAGGCCGTCTCATCGTGGATAAAGGACCTTAGCCACCCGTTCCATGCTGGTGGCCTCTAAGGTGTAGTCCATCTCCTTTTCGATGGTTCGCGCGAACTCCTCGACGATCTTCACCGGCCGATGGTGGGTCAGTTCTTCGATGTGGCGCTCGGCCAGGGTGGCCAGGTGAAGCATGATCTCCAGATCCACCTCCACGATTTTTCCAATCCCCGGTCGCTGAATTTTTACCGCCACCTCCTCCCCGTCTTTGAGTCGGGCCCGGTGGACCTGACCGATGGAAGCCGATGCCAAGGGCTCGGGATCCAAATGATCGAACGACGCATCGGCAGGCTTGCCGGTCTCTTGGTTAATGATTCGACGGACATCGGAAAAAAGGGAATGCGGGAACTTTGTCCTGCAGTCGGGTCAGCTCCCGGATGAAATCCACGGGCACCAGATCCGGACGGGTGGAGAGTATCTGGCCCATCTTGATGTAGGTGGGTCCCAATTCCTCGATGGCCAATCGCACCCGCACCGCTCGGGATAAGCGCTCGCCACGCCTGCGGGAGATCACCTGAAGACCAATCTCTATGTACTGATTGATTTTTAAAAGCTCAACGATATCATCGAATTCATATTTGAAGAGCACGGCCAGGATCTGCCGGTAGCGATTCACGTTTCGATAGGTGCGGCCGATCACACCGATTTTGCGTATGCTGATCATGCGGGCCGTATCAGGGTTTTTCCTCGCCGCCCTGATTGCTGATCAGTTTTTTCAGGTCCCGGATCTCTTTTTTCAAACCCTTGAGTTCCTCCTGGGTCACCACGTCGGCCTTCTTGAGTAGCTCCTTGACGCTCTTCTCCACACGCTCTTCCAGCTTTTTCTGGGCGTCATTGTAGCGACCTTGCAGTTCGTCGATAAACTTCCGGCCCTCGGTTTCGGTCATTTTGCTCTTTTCGGCCACGTCCTTGGCCAGGTCCTCCACCTCATCCCAGGCTTTGAGGGCGAGGCCGACGCCGGCGAGCATGCTCTTTCTGATCAGATCAAACATGGATGTCTCCTGTGTTTTATTGATGATAGGGTCGTAATCCAACGGACAACTACGGACACCGTATCCTCCGGCTGCAAGATTTTTAAGGATCGTGACGAAAATGGGCGGATTGGAAAGCCCGTCAACTTGGCCCAACATCCGGCCGGGGAAACCGAGCATAAACTACCACAATGTCCTGATCATAGCAAGGTATTCCGCCTGTTTGGTTATGGGGAAAACCGAATGCTTTTAAATTTTTCCCAAAGGTCCGGGTTTTCGATGAAAAAGTAAAAACGCGCAACTTAGGTCCTTGACTGTTTGACCCAACTGGCTTAATGATTCGGTGGATTGTCCGGCGGCGATGGGCCGCCCCGGCACGGATTTCTACTACCAAAAAGGAGCTCACAATTATGCCCATATCCATTGCCATGGCCGGAAAAGGGGGAACCGGGAAGACCACCGTCTCCGGCATGCTGATCAAATACTTAGGCAACCGTGGAAAATCCCCGGTTCTGGCCGTCGATGCCGATGCCAACGCCAACCTCAACGAAGTTCTGGGCCTGGAGGTGACCCAAACCATAGGCAACGCCCGAGAGGAGATGAAAAAGGGAATCGTGCCCCGCGGCATGACCAAGGACGTGTTCATTTCCATGAAGCTGGAGCAGGCCGTCATGGAACAGCAGGGATTCGACCTGGTGGTCATGGGACAGCCCGAAGGCGCAGGCTGCTACTGCGCAGCCAACACATTGTTGGCCGGGTTTCTGGAACGCCTGTCCGGTAACTACCCTTACGTGGTCATGGACAACGAGGCGGGCATGGAGCATCTGAGCCGGCTCACCACCAAGAACGTGGACGTGCTGCTGATCGTCACCGACACCTCCCGCCGGGGCTTGCAGGCGGGGCTGCGCATCCACAAGCTGGCCAAGGACCTGAACCTCGGTGTGGGCAAAAGCTACATCATCATCAACCAGGCAAAAAGCGACCCAACCGATGCGGTCAAGGAGATGATCGACGGCGACGGCCTGGAACTGGCCGGCGTCATCCCTGAAGATGAACAGGTGTACGAATTCGATTTGGACGGCCGCCCCACCATCGACATCGATGAGGAGAATCCGGCCATCAAGGCGGCCTATTCCATCTTCGACAAAATCATCCCATAACCCCGGCCCAACCGGACGAGGACGCCTATGAAAAATACCGGCTATTTGCATGACGTCAGGTATATGCTCCACGACACGGGGCCCTATCACCCGGAGATAGCCGACCGGCTTACCGCGATGTACAACGGCATCAAGGACGCCGGGCTACTGGACCAGTTGACCCTCATCCCGGCGGTTCGCGCCGATCTCAAGTGGGTCGAAACGGTCCACGACCCTAAATATATCCGTCGTTTCGGGGATATCTGCATGACCGGCAACCGGACATTCGACTACCCCGACAACCAGATGTGCGCGGACACCTACGAAACTGCATTGCTGGCGGTGGGGGGCATCCTGGACACCGTCCGAAGAATGATAGCGGGCGAGATAGACAACGCATTTTGTGCCGTCCGCCCACCGGGTCACCATGCGGAGCGGGACCAGGCCATGGGATTTTGTTATTTTAACAATATCGCCATTGCCGCCCGCTACCTTCAGATGGAACACGGCATCCAGCGGGTAGGCATCATCGATTTCGATGTCCACCACGGCAACGGCACCCAGCACACATTCGAAAATGATCCCACGGTGTTCTACTACTCCATTCACCAGCACCCCTCCTTCGCCTACCCGGGCACCGGGCGGGAATTCGAAGCGGGCACCGCAGACGGCCAGGGGTTTACCAAAAACTCGCCGGTTCTGCCCGGTCAGGGAGACGACAGCTACCGCAAGCTGATCGAGCGTGATCTGTTCCCGGCTTTCGACCGTTTCAGACCGGAGGTGCTTCTGGTTTCCGCCGGTTTCGACGGTCACTACGATGACGATATGTCGGATATCAACCTCTCCACCGAGGGGTATTCCTGGATCATGCAGACCATCATGAAACTGGGTAACCAATATGCCGCCGGCCGGATAATTTCGGTTCTGGAAGGTGGCTACTGCCTGGAACGGCTGGGGGAACTGGCCGCCAACCACGTGAGGATTCTGCTTAACGGTTGAATACCGGTGCGCAATCTTTAGCACCATTTCCCTAACCCGGACAAGCCGGAACCGGATTGAAGATCGAGTAGGGAACCTTAACCACTGCTTTTTCGGAGGATAATATGTTTGTCAGCAGATCCATGGTTTCACGAGTCATCACCATTGACAAGGATGCCACCATCTTCGAGGCCCAGGAAAAAATGGCGGCCAAAAAGGTTAGGCATCTCCCCGTCGTGGATGCGGACAACCGCCTCATCGGCATCGTCACCGACCGGGATATCCGCAGTGCCATGCCCTACAGCCTGTTCAAGGAAGCGTGCAAACCCGAAGAACAGGAAAAACTGGCCCGGATCAAGGTGGCGGCGATCATGTCCCGCAACCCCAAAACCATCTCCCCCATGCACACCATCCAGGATGCCCTTCTGATGATTAAAGAGGAGCAGGTGGGTGCCTTTCCTGTGGTAGACGACGACGGCAAGCTCAAAGGGATTTTGTCTGTGCGGGACCTGCTGCGGGCTTTCATCAACGTGCTGGGCATTGGCCAGCCCGGCACCCTGGTAGGCATCGAGGTGGAAGAGAAGGTTGGGCAGCTGAAAAATATTGTGGACGCCATCACCGAAGAAAACATCTCGTTCGGCAGCGTCCTGGTGGCCCAGACCTGGGAGACGGGCAACCGGGCGGTCTTTCCCTATCTTCTCACCAACAACGTGGCCAAGGTGAAAAAGAAGCTCACCGGCATGGGATACAAAATGATCGATCCCATGAACTGGTACCTGGACAAGCTACCGGAAAAACCGTAGGCGATCGGCGAAGATGACACCCCTCCCCGTTGCAGCCAATCCCTACCAGGATCTTTACATCTACTACCTGTCCGGACGGTTTCGGCCGGGCCGGGATTTTAAACCGGACCACTATATCGGCAATTGGGAAGAGGGAGATTTCTCCTTTCTCTTTTTCACCCGGCCGAACATGGCCATGGTGGAAGCGACCGTCGCCGGGCTGGCCGACCTGGAACTGCTGGACCACTACCATATGACCTACAGCCAGTGGCAGGGCGGCGACATCGTGCCCGACCGCATCGGCCGATTTACCATCTCCCCCCCGTGGTTTGCGGTAGATGAGAACGACACCGATACCACGATCATCCTCGACCCGGGCGTCGTTTTCGGAACCGGCACCCACCCCACCACCCGGGACTGTCTGGAAGCCCTCGAACTGGCCTTTGCGGACCGGACCATCCGCAGCGCCTTGGACCTTGGCACGGGCACCGGCCTTCTGGCATTGGCGGCGGCCCGGTTGGGCTGTCCGAAGATCCTGGCCACCGACCTGACCCTGCTTGCCGCACAGACTGCCAGACGAAATGTGAGGCTGAATGGCCTGGCGGATCGGATACTGGTGGCACAGGGGGATGCCGAGAAATTTATGGACTTTACGAGCGACCTTGTGGTATCGAATATCCATTATGACGTCATGAAAAACCTGATTCACACCACGGGTTTTCTTAAGAAGAAGCGCTTCATCTTGTCCGGGCTGATGCGCAGTGAGGCCGCACGCATCGAATCCGGACTGACCGATCTTCCGGTGAAGATTGTTCGCCGATGGGATCAAGACGGCATCTGGCACACCTTCTACGGTGAATCGTATTGACATGCGGGATGAGGACAGGCCATGAACATCACGTGCTGGGGCTCCAGAGGTTCCATACCCGTCTCCGGGAAGGAGTACATCAAGTACGGCGGTGATACTACCTGCATGGATATTCGCACCGACAGTGACGACATCATTATCATCGATGCGGGAACCGGCATCCGGCGGTTGGGCAACCATCTGATCGATCAGGGCCGTTACCGTTATAATTTTCTGCTCACCCACGGACACTGGGACCACCTCATGGGATTCCCCTTTTTCAAACCGTTGTTTCTCAGCCGCTCCGAAATTCACATGCACCGGGCACCATTCCACAAAAAATTCATGGAGAGCATGTTTTCCAAAGTGATGGCGCCGCCCAATTTCCCGGTACGCTACTCGGACCTCAAGGCCAAGGTGGTCTGGGAAGAGGGCCATCCGGCCGAGTTTCAGATCGGTTCGGCCACCGTGGTGCCCATCCCCATCAGCCATCCCAATACCGGTAAGGGCTACAAGTTCATCGAAAACGGGAAGACCTTCGTCTTCATTACCGATAACGAACTGGGATTCGTTCATCCCGGTGGGCTTCCTTTCCAGGCCTATGTGGATTTCTGCACCGGGGCGGACCTGTTGATCCACGATGCTGAATACACCGAAGCCGAGTACCGCAAGCTCACCGAATGGGGCCACTCTTCCTACACCGATGCCCTGAAGCTGGCATTCGCAGCAGGGGTCAAGCGCCTGGGCCTTTTTCACCTGAACCAAGAGCGCACCGACAATCAGGTGGATGCGATCGTGGACCACTGCCGGCAGATCATCGCCGAAGAAGGCCACGCCCTGGAATGCTTCGCCGTCGGCCGGGATATGACGTTTACCGTGTAGAGGCCGATTACGATTTATGGTCTTGATTAAAACGCGGATGGCAGGCAGGCCGTTTTTACATCCATGTGAATGCCGAATGCCCGGTGATGGCTTATAAATCGATTAATTTCCGCAATTTACCATTTGGTTTTTGTCATTTTCTGCTAACTATTTTAAATAGTCGACGAATTGAAAAATGCGTGACGATCACCTACTTCTTCAACAAGGCTCCCCACACCATGCCTGACCCGATCGAACGCGCTGCCGATATCATCGCCTCCGCCAAACGCGCCGTGGCCCTGACCGGCGCCGGCATCTCAGTGGCAAGCGGCATCCCGCCCTTTCGGGGCAAAGGCGGCTTGTGGGAAAAGATCGACCCCATGAAAGTGGCCCATATCGACGCTTTTCTGGACGATCCGGAGACCGTATGG
>JGI24023J19991_10002068_pt1 | contig 14906 bp, 11 predicted proteins | sample Cruoilmetagenom1_FD_19991 | JGI IMG/M metagenome (IMG submission 19991) | reverse complement strand
AGTAGAGTTGAAACTCTTCATCCATGATATTTTTCAGTCGTCTTTTGCCATTGCGGAGGCTGTTCTTGATCTCCTTCCGGGTGCGGGAAGGGCCAAATTCCTGTTTTTTCCCGTCTCTTTCAAAATTGCGATGGATTCTGCCATGCTGATGCCAGCACCACTGTGTACTACCGGTTCCAGTCAACTGCTTCAGTTCTCTAAATCGTTTGTCTGTAATCCACGAGGGGACTGCAGCTAAACAAAGAGGCATCCGATGTTTTATAAAGCAGTCAATAAGGAGCTGAAAATTGCGGGAGGGTATGCCTATATCGTCGGCCCGGAAAAACAGTGCTGAAGATCCGTCTGTCTGGTTACATGCCCTGTCTATTGTTCTCGCTATCCTTCCATATGCATCTTTATGACGGATCGAATATATTGATGAGCAGGGTTTCATTTTTGGGTTTACTCTTTCTGCCAGCTGTTGAGCTGCTGTACCGTCCGGCGTGCACCATCCAGGTCTATTGTAACTGGAGTATGTGGAGAGTATAACATTTCTTTTATCTTTTCCTGTAAAATGTCGGGCGGGAGATCTGCCACCGGCAGGAGCCGGACAGCACTTCTTTTTTCAAGTGCCAGGGCACGCATTTCCTGTTCCCTGTTTTGCCTGAACGGGTAGACAAGAGCCGGTATCCCTGCCTGCAGCAGGTTCATGCAGGTATTATAGCCTGCCATGGATATTGAAAGATCTGCTGTCGACAACCATTCGGGGAAATTATCAGTGAAAATGTCAACAGAGATGGTTTCAGAACTCTGTCCTTTAAGCTTCTCATACAGGTCATGGGGGCAGTAGGGCCCGCAGAACAGCTGCAGGTGGAACAGAAATTCTCTTTTAAGCCTGCTGCATGCGTCAAGGACTGCCTGCAGCAGGTCTGCGCCTACATTCCCGCCGCCGATGGATGCAACTATAAGTCGAGTGTCAGCAGTGATGCCTAATTTATGGCGTATTTGACAGACAGCAGGGGGTGGAGGTTTGCTTACAAAGCCGGTATAGCTTACAGGAATATGAATATCTGCCATCAGACTGAAGGTCTTGTCCAGTGTTATAACTGTGGGGTCGCTATGGATCAGTACTCCATTGAAATAATCATTGAGAGTTTGTACCACCCGCTGCTCGAATTTTTCCCTGCCATGCAGCTTTTCCACCAGAATATCCCGTACACTGCAGTAGCAGCGACAGGGGGGAAGAGAACCATCCCGTATGCCTGAAAGGATCGGGTCCAGTTCAAACCTGAATGCCTTTCTGCCAAATGGATAGAGTTCGGTGATAAAAATATCAGGTTGGTATTCCATGAAATGGGCAATGAGCAGCCTCTTTCTCTCCCGTTTCACATCCTCCAGTTGCTGTCCCGTGGTACATGGAACCATGTTTTGGAACTCCTGATCCATTTTCAGGCCCGGAAGATGAAAGAGTTTTATTCCGGAACAGGCAATATCCGCTCTGGGGCCGCCAAGGACCAGTTTGATTTCGTGTTCGTCAGCGATAGCTTTACAAATTTCCAGGCTGCGGTGTAAGTGGCCAATGCCGAGGACGTGTTGACAGTAGTAGGAAATTTTCATTTTTCCTGGTTACTTGCTACGACCGATATTTAACTCAATAATGGAAAATTGGTCCTGTCTATGACCTATCAAATGAAAACTGTTGGCCTTGAGCATTTTTTCGTCTCCGGGGAGGAATTTTCGCTCGGCAATAGAATAGAGAACACTCTTGATAACACCCTGATGGCAGACAGTAAGGATGTTTTGCCCGGGCCATTTCCTGCCTGCATCCGACATCGCCGATATTGTACGTTCTTTTAGTGCCAGTCTGGTCTCACCACCAGGAGCGGTGAAATGCCATCCCTGTTTGACCCTCTGTTCAAGTTCCTCCCGGAAGGTTTCTTTTACGTAGGGGAGGGTCAGCCCTTCCCAGTCCCCCCAAAACTGTTCTCGTAACCGTTTGTCATATTCTACAGGAACATTGAGTTCGCGGTTGAGGATTGACACTGTTTCTTTCACTCGTCCCATGTCGCTGGCAAAGATTCTGTGCCAGTTATATTTCTTCAGGCTCAGAGACCACTCTGCTATCATCTCTTTTCCTTTGGACGTTAACGGGGAATCACTGGAGCCCTGAATTTTTTTCAGCTTATTCCATTCAGTCTGGCCATGGCGTAATAAGCCAAAAGTGGTTAAATCATTTCTGTCATTTTTAGTCATGCCCATCGAGAAGTAACCTGTCCCTTTTCTTTTTTACCACAGAGATCACAGAGAGAAGATGTTTTGTGAGCAGTTACCTCTGTGCTCTCTGTGTCCTCTGTGGTGAAACGAGTTTTACGTCGGTTTTGTCGGGTGGATCTGCAGCAAACTGTTCTGGCTCAGAAATAGTTCGCCTAACTTTTTGACCCAGATTTTATTATCAAATTCTTCTTCCACATATTGCCGTCCATTGGTGATAAGCCTTTGTCGCAGATCGTGATCCGTCAACATTCGGATAATTGCATCAGACATTGTGTCCGGCCGGGATGGAGGCACGGTTATTCCGGTTTTATCATTCAGCAGGATTTCCGGGATAGCTGACACCTCAGTTGACAGCGCAGGGACGCCCATTGCCAGGCTTTCAACAAGTACATTGGGAATGCCGTCACGATCGCCGGATCTGGCGATTTCACATGCAAGAACAAAAAGATCACTTTCTCTGAAATGTTGTAATACCTCTTCATGTGTTCGGGTGCCGACCCACTCACAACTGTTGCTGAGTCCCAGAGATGAGATCAGGTATAAAATCTTTTCCCTGTCATCTCCATCGCCTATCAGGGTATGACGAAACTCAAAGCCATTGTCATGGAGGATTTTCAGTGCTCTGTATAATGTCGGCAGCCCCTTTTTTTCGGTCATCCTTGCAACGGTTAAAATCCGATACGGATTACCGGGGCTGAAATTAAATTGTTGATGCTTAAACAGGTCGATATCGATACCATGGTAAATGCAGAAGATAGGTGTCGAACTGTTGCCGGCAACAGTTTTCAGGTATTCTTCATTATGGGCGGTGCAGGTAGTTACAAATCGGGCACGATCAATCTTTCTTTTCAGTTTATCCTTTGCCGTGGTGTAGATATCCTTGGCATGGGCGGTGAAGCTGAATGGTATTCCTGATAAAAGTGAAGCAAACAGCGTTACAGAAGTTGGTGAATGGGCAAAATGGCCATGGAGATGAACGACATTACTGTCTTTTAGCAGCAGATTGTTCGTGAGATATCCGGCCTGAAGCAGGTGTTTCAGTGTAGCCAGCCCTCTTTTTGTATGGATACCATCTGCGGCATATTTCAAAGTTTTAAGGTAAACCGAAGTGTGTTTGACAGCGAGAAAAATATTTGGAGTGATAAGGCGTGAGTAGTCAAAAAACAGTTCCGTGGGAAGATAGTCAACCTGGGCTTTAATCTCTTTTACCGAACCATGGCTGAAGTTCTCCCTGGGCAGACGCATTGGAAACAGCCGTAGTTTGAATCCCATTCTTTCGAGCAGCAAAATTTCGTTGGAAATAAAGGTTTCAGATATTCTGGGGTAGCCCTTCAGGATATAACCAAGTACCGGCCGACTTTTACTCACCTTTTCAATCATCATTTAGAGCTTGCTCATTTTTAAAGTGTTTCAATCGTTTCATCATAATGTCCAGGCCTGAGAGCTTGAATGCAGCAATGGTGTCGGTGTACTGTTTCTGATTATTCAGGAGGGTAATAATCTTCTCTCTAAATAATTGAGGGGTAACTTCATTCCAGGGAATAAAGTCGAGCAGCCCTTTACTTTTTAACCGCTGGGCTCGAATTAACTGTTCTTTGCGTGGTGTCTGCCGGGGGATAATCAGGGAGGGAGTCTGCTGGGTCAAAATCTCGCATATTGTATTATAGCCCCCCATGGAAACAACCAAATCGGCCGCTGAAATGAGTTCTTCAAGCTTGGGATGGAAGGGGAGTGTTTTGATGCCGAACCTCTGTGCCCGTTTTCTAAACTGTGTTCTCTTTTTTTTGGGCATGAAAGGCCCGGTGATGATAATTGATTTAAACGGAAGAGAGGTAGGGTAATAGTCATGCATTGCTATATAGTGTTCCAGAACTTCTGCACCGTCTCCACCGCCACCTGTAGTGATAAGAATGAATTTGTCATCATCGAGAATTCTATACCGTTTACGCACAGAGACCTTTTTTTTCTGGCCAAGCTGTTTTCTTGGAATATACCCGGTGAATTTTATTCTATCATGAAGCGACTCCTGCATCCTGTACATCTCAATCGGATCGTAGATCTCTTTGTTTCCGTAAATCCAGATCTCATCATAGAGTTTCTCAAGATAGGAATACACATTTTTTGCCCGCCAGTCTCTCCGTATTACTGCAGAATCATCCAGAATATCGCGCAGTCCCAGAATAGATCTGGTGGAAGGACTGAACTCTTTGAACCACTCCAGGGTGGATAAAACCTCACGTTTTAAACCGAGCGGTTCCTTATCGACAATAAAGAGGTTGGGGCGGAAAGTTTCTGCTGTTGCCTTGATGATATTGGTTCGAATAGAAAGAGCCTGTTCAGGGTCAATGCGGATAGAGAGGGGCTGGTACTCATCATTTGTCTTTTTTATCATCCCTGGAATCCGGACAAAATCAACCTGTTGCGGAAAGGAGAAACGTCCGGCAATGGGTGAGCCGGTGAGGATAAGGACATTTGTATTTTTGTCTCTTAAATGATTGGCAATGGCCATGGTTCTGCGGATATGCCCTAATCCGTAGGTATCATGGGAATACATCAGGATATTGAAGTTGGGGGGAGTTTTTATTGTGGGCATGGCAGGAAATGTGAGAGATTGAAACAAAAACCCCATAGAACTACTGTCCTATGGGGTTATTATCTCAATATATAAAATGCTTTATTATTTAAAAGCTCATGGTAAGTCTATTACTCACCATAATGATTGACTCAACATCACTGTAGCTGCTGCGTTTGTTGAACAGATCTCCTGTGTCCATATAAGCAAAATGGAGTTCAAACGACAGGTTGTTCATGAGTTTGTAAATTATTCCGAGATTGGCTTCCCAGCTGGATTCATTCTCGTGATTGATCGATTCCGGTGACCAGAGGTTTTTCGTTAAACCAAATGCTCCCTGGAGTGCTATCTTACCGGTTGCATTGAATTGCCCGGCAATTGCAATACCCCGGGTGTTTGCTGTATGAGGGTCAGTTTCAACCCAGGATACGGTTCCCTCATGTTCACTGTTGAGGATATCTGCAGTAGTGTTGGTGATAAGCAACGGGCTGAAATTACGAGAGAAACTGCTTTTGAAAGATCCCTGGTCATTAAGAATTGCACCAAGGTTATAGGACGTGACTTTATAAATGCTATGAGTCTGCATATCTTCAGCCCCAACATGACTGTAACTGAAAACTGCGACCATAATGGCCAGTAAATATGTGATTTTAAAATTTATTTTCATCACAAACAGGATAGATCCACTCCTTTTAACCTGCTGTTATAGATAAATGCAACAAGTACAGAAAACTGTACCTTAATTTTAACCCTGTTGCCGGAAAAGTCAAGGAGAATTGTGATTGAGACTCGTTCCTCAAAGCGTGCAATCTAACACTCATGAAATGAATTTCACAACGAAGCATGAAAGTAATGTAACCGGGATTAGGAGGAGTGTTGCCAAACGTCCTCGCAGGCTGTGGATCGGAGTCTCGCAAGCTCGCTTACCTGTTGTGTCAAAACTCCTCCTAATCCCTCTTCGTCCGTGGAGCAACATGACTTTCATATAAACAATCCGGGTTTTGAAGGATAGGTTGGTGGAAATTTCATAGATATGGTTCACAGATTTCTTGCGAGGTCACTGGTTATGAGATATAGATAGTTTTGGCTTAATAATGAGGATTTAAACAGGCACTCTCAAGGAGGTTTCATGCGATACGGTTTTATCATATTGGCTTTTATCAGTAGCCTGGTTTGTTTGACCAGTGCAGTGGTGTATGGGGCAGAAGGTGTCTCTTCTCAGAAGATTATAATGTCAACCTTCGAGGTGAATTCTGCAGGGAAGTATACATATTTACGAGACGGTGTACAGAGCATGCTCGTCAGTCGCCTGTCCACTATAGAAGGAGCGGAGCTGCTTGATGAAAGGGTGAGTGCCCGGGAGCTTGCCAGATTAAAAAAAGGAGCTGGAGAGGGCAAAGATATTCCTGTTGAAATTGAAGCTGATTACCTGGTTACCGGGGCACTGTTTGCCCTGACCAAGGGATTGAATATTCAGGTTGTTTTTTACCCGCTTTCGGCAGATGTAGAAATTGAACGCTTTTCCGTCGTTGCTGAAGATGATGCCGCAATTATTTCGACCCTGGATGGACTGTCACAGGATATTGCGGTAAGAGTGTTTGGCCATGAAAGGGCAGTACCCGGTATAAAGAGCGAGCAGGAAAAACGAGTTGGCACCAAGGGCTTCGTCACTGTTCATCCGGAAATTGCCTATAAGAAAGGGCTCTATTCAGGCTCAGTTATTGATATCGGAGACAGTGCCATACAGGTTTCGGCCCAGGGAGTAAGAAGAACAACGGAAATACCACTGAAGATGCTGGCTATGGTGGTGGGAGATGCTGACGGTGATGGCTCCACGGAACTTATCCTGTTGACTGAGAGCGGGCTGAGAGTATACGCCTTCATTGGCCGGAAGGCGAGTGAGATAGCAAAAATAAAATTTACAGGGTCCATCAGGGTGCATGCCATTAATATGGCCGACCTCGATAATGACGGCAAAAAGGAGATCTATTTAAGTGCAACTAAAGATCTCAATGTCTCTTCACTTATTATGGAGTGGGATAAAACAGCCGGTTTTACAACGACCAGGCAGTATATTCCCTGGTATATACGACCAGTTGACCATCCGGACAGGGGGCTGATCCTCGCCGGTCAAAGGCGGGGGAGTGGACGGACTGACTTTGTTAAGAAAGGGGTGTTTCAACTGGCAGTAAACGACAAGGGCGCTTTCGCAGCAGCCGGTGAGATCGCACTGCCAGGTTCGGTTAATCTTTTTGACTTCACCTATGCCGATATAGATGGCGATAAGATTTTTGAAAAAATAGTTATTGATCAGAATGAGAAACTGAAAATTTATGATCAGGAAAATGGTCTTATATGGGTAAGCAGTCAGCAGTATGGAGGAAGTAAAACATATATTGGTCCGACCATGGGGGTGGGTGTTGATCGCAACAAGAACACCAGTTTATCAGCAAATGAAGATTCCGACCGGGATCTTTTCTTTGTCCCGGGCAGGATTACCGTGGTGGATCTGGATAAAAACGGCAGGCAGGATATTGTCGCGGTGAGTAATGTTGATGTATCAGCCAGTAACTGGTTTAACAGACTGCGCCTCTATGATGGCGGGGTAATTGTGGGGTTGACCTGGAACGGATCGGCAATGGTGGAAACATGGCGCACTGGGAGGCACAGCGGTTTTGTAGCGGATTTTGACTTTTCCCTGACGCAGGATATGACTACCGGCCCCAAAGGAGAAAAAGGTCTTGCCACCCTTTATATTGGTCAGATCCCCAATAGCGGTACTATGGAATCCATTTTGCCTGGTATGGATAAGACTAAACTCAGCATGTATGAGCTTGGATTTTCGTTAAAAAAACCAAATGTTGAGTAGAAAAGTCTAATAAAGTATAAAAAATTATACTTTATGGTAAAAAAATCTTGACAAAGAGAAACGATGGGTATATTTATGCAGACATAGAACAGTTTCTTTACTGTTTTCTTTATGATAGGAGAAACGGCGGCAATCGGAAGATCCGGTGGCCGGAGTAAAGAGAGAAACAGAGAGCTCCTCATTTGGGGAGTTTAAAAAAAAATCAGGAGAGAGAAATGAAGAAAATCATTGCTTCAGCAGTTGGTCTCATGATGTTGGGTGGTGTTGCTGTGACCACCGCCAATGCATTTGAGAGCAAGTTTGGCGGATACTGGCGTACTCGTCTTTTTAGCCAGAGCGACTTTAACGGAGTTGATAGTAGCTACTTTCGTGTAGACAATCGTACCCGTCTTTACTACACCGCTATATTTAATGAAGACTTTAAATTTGTAAACAAGTTTGAATTTAATAGTAATTGGGGTGATACTAACGGTGGAAGAATCGGTGCTGATGGTACGGGTAATTTCAGGATCAAAAACTCCTACGCTGACTTCACCCTTGGAAATGTGAATACCAAGCTTGGTATCCAGGGTGCTGTTCTCGCACGTGGCTTTATCTTTGACGATGACTTCTCAGGTATAAACGTGAAGGGGAATTTCGGTGCTGTTTCTCCAACTTTCATGTGGATACGCGCAACTGGTGAGTATGTCCATCCAAGTGAGAGTGATGATGATATCTTTGCAGTACTCGTTCCTTTCAAGATCGGTGAGATGACAAACCTTAATCCCTATTTTATCTATCGTAACGCCGATAGAGCCAATGAGGATTACTATATAGGTATCGATGCTGATATGAATTTTGATGTGGCATCAGTATGGGGTACTTTTATCTATCAGGGTGGCACCAAGAGCGAAGACATAGATCTTGGAGACTTCGATTTTGAGGACGAATTTGATAATGCCGGTTACCTTTTTGCGATTGGTGCCAAGGCAAGTATTGTCCACGGTCAGTTCTTCTATGCCTCTGGTGACGATGACTCCTTTGATCGGGAAGACGATCAGTTCGCAGGTGTTCCGGGTCGTTCTTATTACTGGGCTGAGATCTTAGGTATGGGTACCTTTGATAACCAGACATCCAACGGATCTCCTGGAAATAAAATCAGTAACATCTGGGCTGCTAATATTGGTGTAAAGGCTCCGTTTGGAGAGAGATGGACCCTCGGTGCTGATCTCTGGTATGCCTCTCTGGCCGAAAGCGATATCTTAGGTAATGATGAGCTCGGTACTGAGATTGATCTTAAAGCAACCTATAAGGTGTTTGACAATATGAGTCTTGACCTTGTTGGTGCCTACCTGTTCGCAGGTGATGCAACTGGTGATGAGGATCCGGTTGAAATTGGTGCACGTCTTTCTCTCAAGTTCTAAGTTGAGATTGATAAACATCATTTTGATGTAAGTTGTTTTGGCCCGGTGGAGAGTAATCTTCACCGGGCCTTTTTTTTGTAAATACGAGAAAAACTTTGTGAAGACAAAAACTTACCACAGAGGACACAGAGAGCACAGAGATAACTGTTTGTAAAAAACAAATTCTCTGTGCTCTCTGTGTCCTCTGTGGTGAAAGAATGTAATTGCTTGTTTTGTACGGAGGACATTGAAGAAAGCAATCGTGGCTGAAAAACAGGACAGAATCCGCTGGCTGGTGCTGCTGATGGTAATGGGAGGAGTTTTCCTTTCAACCATGGATAGCGGCATGGTCAATATAGCTCTGCCTACTATAATGCGGAGTTTTTCTGTCGGCTTGGCAGAGACAAATCTGGTTGTTATCGTCTACCTCCTTACCATTACCGCCACCCTGGTCTTTTGGGGTAAGATTTCAGATCGTTACGGCAAGGGAAATGTCTATCTGTCCGGGGTGCTGATTTTCTGCATCGGGGCCATCAGCTGCAGTTTTTCAATAGGCTTTGAGAGGTTGCTGTTGAGCAGATTTGTCCAGGCAATCGGCGCATCCATGATGATGTCTTCCGGGCCTGCAATAATTAAAGCGGTATTTCCTGCAGACAAACTTGGCCGAAGTCTTGGCCTGGTTGGTATTGCTACCGCCTCCGGTTTGATGTCCGGGCCGATGGTCAGTGGTCTGTTGCTCACCCATTTTTCCTGGAAGGCAATTTTTCTGGTCACGGTACCTGTTGCTATTATTATTTTTCTCTTTGGTCGTATTTTTCTTTTTCGATATCTACCGGAGGCTGAAACAGAGCAGGAAGTTCGGTTTGACTGGCGGGGCAGCTGCTGCTGGGCTGCTCTTGTTATAGTATTTGTACTTCTGCTCAATAGGCTGCCATACCCGTTTCACTTTATTGATATTGCAGGTGGGTTTGTTTTTATGATACTGGCCTGGCTGTTTAAGAGAGCTGAACAGAAGGCGGAAAACCCGATTATCCCCATTTCACTTATACGACAGAACTACTACTTTATTGCCCTGGTGACAGCTGCCCTCTCTTTCGCAGCCCTCTTTGTGGTGCTTATCCTGATACCATTTTTTCTAAAATATATTCTCCACTGTTCAGCTGATAAAATAGGATTTGTCGTTATGGCCCTGCCGGCAACACTGATCGTTGTTTCTCCCCTGTCCGGGGTGATGTATGATAGAATCGGTGGACGGTTTTTGACTACAGCAGGACTTGGTATCTGTGCAGTTGCTCTTTTTATCCTGGCATTTCTGTCGGCGGATACCGGTTTGACGGCGGTGGCTGCAAACCTTGCTTTACTTGGTGCCGGGCTGTCTGTTTTTCTCACCCCCAACAGTGCCTCAGTGCTTTCCCGAGTGAGTCACCAATATGCAGGAATTACTGCCGGGATTCTTGCCACCGCACGAAACTTTGGCATGGTTACAGGCACCAGTCTTGCGACAATTCTGTTCACCTTCTTTTTGAGCTATTATGGAGAGGGATTAAAACTTGAGGAATATGCAGGAACCGTAGCGCACCAGAACTGTTTTCTGCTGACTTTGAAGACTACCTTTATGATTACGGCAGCTGTGCTTCTGCTGGCTTCTATCCTTTCTTCACAACGCAGAAGTTAAGGCTGATCTTCTCCACCCTTGTGAGTCCTATGCTGTTGCCTCTCTGCTACAGCATTAACAAGATCCTTTAGTGTCGTCTCAATTTTTGCAGTCTCTTCCGTGATGATATTGAGAAATTTCGTGGTATATGGATCGGTTGTTTTTTTTTCAAGCAGCCGGGATGTTCCCCCGATAGAAGTTAAGGAGTTTCGTATGGTGTGTACAAGCTGAACTGCCATTTGACCAATGGAGGAAAAATGTTCGGCATGGGCAGGCAGATCTTTGGTTTTCTGAAGTTGTTCCTGAAATTGGTGATTATCAAGGGTGAGCCGTCGTTTTTCAAGAACAGTTTTAACAGTGTGGTGGAGCAGTTCAGTATTGACAGGTCTGATCAAATATCCCTCAACCCCTCCGCGTAACCAGTTTACTGCAACTTCAATGTCAGTTGAACCGGTAATTAAAATGATCCCGAGATGCGGATAAGACGAGATGAGATCTTGAATAATCTCATCTCCGTTTCTGTCAGGGAGCCCTGTGTCGAGGAGGATAAGGGCTATTTTTTCTCTTTCCAGCAGGTCATTCAGTTCGGTCATACTGGAACCCGTCAGAACGTTAAAACCTTCTGTTGTTAAATAGCGGCTGAGTAAAGCAACTGTTTTCGATGAGTTGTCAATGACTGCCACAGATTCATTGTGAAAGAGTAATTTGTTTATCGGCAGGGGTGAAATGATGTGATGCGAATGGGTAGAAAAGGGTTCAACCATATGAGTTACCAATAGATTTAATGGGAAATTGTCGGTAAGGTATGCATTTACTTAGTTGTAGCAAAAAATCAGTTACTCTGCAAAAGATATCAATTCTGACACACCAAATTTATACCTGATTAGGTATGAAACTCAGCCAATTCTATGAGAGTAGGCTTAATATGCTGATAACAAAAGAGAAAAAAAGGTCCAGCTACGGGCAGCATCAGGATCAACGGATCGGAGTCTATTTACCTTCAGTCTGGAGGAGAATGACGAAAAAAAAGCAGCTGAGTTTCATACGTAATCAGAAATTTAGAAGCGTGGTTGCCATTAGAGAGATAAAATCGTATAACAGAGTCCTCAATAACGTTGTATGCTGGTAGGCTGGCAAGGAGAGAGAGTCTTTGAAAGAGATCTTTGCAGATAATGGTGCGCTTGCCGCGCATCTAAATAAATTTGAACCTCGCGAAGGGCAGAAGGCGATGGCAGAAGCTGTCGCTGGAGTCCTGGCTGCGAAGTCAAACGGTTCCGATGGGGAACAGTGTGGAGCAATTCTGGTAGTTGAGGCTGAAACAGGCATAGGAAAAACACTTGCATATTTAATCCCAGCGATCTTATCCGGCAAAAGGGTTGTTATTTCTACGGCCACCTTAAATCTTCAGGATCAGATTTTAAAAAAGGAAATTCCTCTCGTTGAGCAGATAACAGATAAAAAAATCTCTGTGCTCTGTGTCAAAGGCAGGTCTAACTATCTTTGCCTCTATCGGTGGTATCAATATGTGAGTAATCCGCAGCTTTCTCTGGTTGATGATCCTCGGCTCAGTAAAATTGAGGATTGGTTGAAATCTACAGAGACAGGAGACAGGGGGGAACTTGACTGGTTGAGTGAAAGGTCTCAACTGTGGCCCAAAATATCTGCCCATTCGAATCAGTGTCTCGGTGGTGACTGTCCTGAAGCAGCGAATTGTTTTATAACCTCCTTACGGAAACAGGCTGGTTCCGCTCGAATTTTGATCGTCAACCATCACCTTTTGTTTTCTGATCTTGCTCTGCGAAAAGGAGGATATGGCGAGGTTCTCCCACGCTATGAAGCTGTGATTTTTGATGAGGCGCATCATATAGAAAATGTGGCGACCACGTTTTTTGGCAAAAGTTTCAGTCAATACCGGATTAATGATTTTATTTTCGATATGGAACGGCAGGCTGAACTTGATCTCCCACCGGCTGAAGTTGCTGTTGTCAGGCAGGCAGCACAAGGGCTCAGGCAGCGTATTGATTCATTTATGGCCTTGTTTCCGGTTAAGCGCGGCAGATACTATCTACAGGGGCTGATTGACGATCTTACCCCTGATCTATGGAAGAGTGAAATTGAGTTGCTGTCCAGCGGCTTGAACAGGGTTAGCGGGAAGCTCCTGCGGTATGGCAGTTATGGTGAATCGTGGAAGGTTCTTGAGAGGCGCGGCAATGAACTGAATAAGGATTTGCGGGAAATAGCTCTGGATTCCGGTGATAATGAACAACCGTATGTTTACTGGTATGAGAAAAGAGAACGTTCTGTTGTCTTATCCGCAACACCGATAGAGGTTGCAACTGAACTGAACAGTACACTCTATTCAGCAGTATCAGCCTGTGTACTGACCTCGGCAACACTCTCTTCCGGAGGGAATTTTTCCTACCTGAAGGAAAGGCTGGGGCTTGATGACAGGGCAGAGTTTTTACGATTTGATTCACCGTTTGATTACCGGAACAGGTCTATTCTCTACATACCTGAAAATTCTTTTCCTGAGCCTTCTGCAGCCGAATACGGAGATGAGGTGTGTTCGCGGGTTCTTGGAATACTGAAGATCAGTGAGGGGAGGGCGTTGGTGTTATTTACTTCCTTTAAAGGTATGGAGAGGATGGCGGAGTATCTTGATGAATTTCTTGACTACCCTGTTCTGGTACAGGGGACAGCATCACGAGATGGTTTGTTGAGAAATTTTAGAGAAGAGAGGCACTCGGTATTGCTGGCTGTTGCAAGTTTCTGGGAAGGAGTTGATGTTGTTGGTGAATCCCTCAGTTGTGTTATAATTGATAAGTTACCCTTTGAGGTTCCCAGTGATCCTATTATACAGGCGCGTATCCAGCATATTACTGAGAATGGTGGGAAGCCGTTTTTTGAATTTCAGGTGCCAAGGGCGATCCTGAGTTTGAAACAGGGTGTAGGGAGGTTGATGCGGTCCGCATCAGATAGTGGTGTTCTTGCAATAATGGATGTGCGGTTGTTTAAAAAGGGGTATGGCCGTTCTTTTCTTAAAAGTCTGCCTCCTGCGCCGGTAGTGAGGACAACAGAAGAGATATCCACATTTTTTACACGAATATCAGAATAGAGATCATCATGCAAAAATTCAGCCACGATGACACCATTTTGCTGGTATGAAAGCAATGTAACCGGGATTCGGAGGAGTGTCGCCAAACGTCCTCGCAGGCTGTGGATTGTTATGTCGACACTCCTCCGAATCCCTCTCATTCCAAATCACACATGACTTTCAGGTAAATACGAAAGAGTTCAATGCAAAGCAAACGATTTGAAAAATTATTCACCGCGATCAAAATAGAAGCGGAAAAGATTGAAAATCAGATGAGAAGGGATTTGACGGAATTGCTGCCGACAATTGATGACCTTCTTGCTGAAGTTCTGGAATATGGGCTTTTAAACGGTGGAAAACGTATCAGGCCCCTCCTGGCAGTGATCGCATCACGCTTATGTGGAAACAGTGACGATAAAATCTATCGGCTGGCATGTGCTTTTGAATATCTTCATGGTGCAACGCTTTTTCATGATGATATCATTGATAATTCTGATAGTCGTCGCGGCAAACCTACCATCAATCGAAAGTTTGGTATCGCTCCTGCGATTCTAGCAGGTGATTTCCTTCATGCATATTCCATGTCCGTTGTTGGTCGTTTTTCCGGGAAGGAAGGGCTTAAAGTTTTCTGTGCAGCAACTGCAGGGATGGCGGACGGAGAATTTATGCAGTTGAGAAATAGTGTGAACACTAATCTTTCTGAGCTTGATTACCATGATGCAATAATGGGGAAAACCGGCCTTCTGATTTCCGCCGCCTGTGCGATTGGTGCGATGTATGGAGGGGGAAACAGGGAACAAATCCTCGCAATGCAACTGTATGGAGATAATCTGGGATGTGCATTTCAAATTATCGATGATCTGTTGGATTATCAGGGAGATTCAGCAAAAACCGGCAAGGAGATTGGCAATGATCTTATAGAAGGGAAGATGACCTTGCCATTGATTATAACTCTCAGAAATGCTGCTGACCCTGACAGAAAAAGACTGCTTGAAATTCTTGCTGATACAGATAAAAGAAAAGAATGTGTCGACGAGGTATGTCAACTGATAGAAAAATATAAAGGTTTTGGTTTTGCACGG
>JGI24023J19991_10002066_pt1 | contig 14908 bp, 12 predicted proteins | sample Cruoilmetagenom1_FD_19991 | JGI IMG/M metagenome (IMG submission 19991) | reverse complement strand
AGGCCGCGGAAGTCGCCGCGCGACACCACGCTCACGATGCGTTCCTGATCGACGATGGGCACGTGACGAAACCCGCCGTCCTGCATCAGATGGAGGGCGTCGATCGCGGTCATGCCCGGCGCGAGCGTGCTGGGCGCGGCGGTCATGACGTCGGCGAGCCGGGTCTTCGCCACATCGCGGCCTTCCGCCAGTACCCGCGTGATCGCGTCGCGGCCGGTGAATATTCCGACCAGGCGATGCCGCTTGTCGGTCACCAGCACGGCACCGACCTGACGGTCGCGCATTTGCCGGCAGGCCTCCTGGACGGCAGCATCAGCCGGCAGCGCAACCGGATTTTTGTCCTGGACCATGTCCGATAGGTGCCGGACGGTCATCGCCAACCTCCGTAACAGCTTGGGCAAACTGCCCGCGTTAATAAAGTTTGGCCCTGAACCGGCGCCGCCGCCTTGATCTGCATCAACGGCGGCGCGCCCTGGCCGCTGATCGACTGACTTGGATCCAGGCAAGTACCCGGGTCTACCACGAGATTGTTCGGAGCGGCCGAGGAAGTCACTTGAGCGAGGCTAAACTTCCCCCTGTTCCCGCCGTTCTCGCCGGCCGGCGTAAAAGGCTCGGCATTCGGCTTCTCGGCCGCGCACCACGCGTTTGCCTTCGAGGTCGCCGCGCGTCTCCATGACCACCGTGCATTGGCCTTCCGGCTCGTTGTCCGTGTGGAAGTAGATCACCACCCAGTCGCGCACCCGGCCCAATTCATGCGCGCGGGCGGTATTCGAATAAAGCACCGTGAAGTCCCAATCGCCGCGCCGCGCGTGCAGGACCGGCAACCAGGCTTCGCCGGAGGGATTGAACCGGCGCGGCGCGATCTTCCGCAACTGTTCCGCCGCCGCCTTCTCCCTGTACTCCCGGTCGACGTCGAGCAGATGGCGCACCGGCGCTTCAGCCGTTTCGCCACGCCGCCTGGCCGGGCGGCGCGCAAGCATGCTGGCAAGCGCGGCGCGCAACATTGCGGCGCGGCGCGCGCCGATGCCCGGCACCGATGCAAGCCGACCGTCGTGCGCCGCGATCTCCAGTGCCTCCAGAGTCTCCACCTCGAGCGTCTCATGAATACGGTGCGCCAGGGCCGGGCCGACACCGGGTATGGCCTGGAACACCGTCTCCGGCTCAAGCGTGCCGCGCAATCGTTCGAGTTGGCTCCAACGGCCGCTACGAACCAGTTCCTCCATCGCCGATGCTATCGAACGGCCGACACCCGGCAGGGCGATGAGCCCGTCCAGTCCTTCGCCATCGAGAATCTCGGCGACGTCAGGGCCGAGACTATCCACGGTATCGGCGGCCCGCCGGTAGGCGCCGACCCGGAACGGATTGGCATCCTGATGCTGAAGCAGGTCAGCCACCTCGCGCAGGCGCTCGGCGATCATCTGATTCGTGGTTATGGCCATATCCGCTTATTCATCGGCTCGCTGGGGCGCTCGATCATTGATGCACGTCAAGGCGGGAAAGCCCATACGGCCTTATAGGTACCAGTTCGCACAAACGCCTGCGAACGCGCAGGGTAGCGAGGTGCACGATGCCGACATTCATCATGTTAACGAAGCTCGCCCACGGTTCGTTGCGGTCCGTCTCGGACCTGGAAAAGCTTGAGAATCGCGCCATGGACCGCATCCGGACCGAATGCAAGGACGTCACCTGGCAAAGCAACTTCGCGGTGCTTGGGCCTTACGACTACGTCGATGTCTTCGAGGCACCCGATATCGATACCGCCATGAAGGTATCCACCATCGTTCGGACCTTCGGCCACGCGGACACCGAGGTGTGGCCGGCCAGGACCTGGCGCGACTACAAGGATATGATTCGCGGTCTTACCAGTGGCGAGCGCTAGAGTCTGGATTGTGGTCCGCTCAGCAGGCCCGCGGGGCCCGGCGGTAACTCTGGCAAGGAGATAGCGTCATGTCTGGCACGGGGCTTAGTGTGTTCGCGCTTCACGCAACCCGGGAATTCGGCGAGCGCGTCAGCGCGCATCTGAAGCAGCCGCTCGCCGCGCACGAGGAGCGCGGCTTCGAGGATGGCGAGCACAAGGTCCGGCCGCTCGTCGGCGTGCGCGGCGCGGATGTCTATGTGATTCAGTCGCTGCACGGCGATGAGTCCGAGAGCGTCCATGACAAGCTCTGCCGGCTGCTGTTCTTCATCGGCGCGTTGAAGGATCACGGCGCGGCGCGGGTCACCGCCGTCGTTCCCTACCTGGGCTATTCCCGCAAGGACCGGCGAACCAAGCCGCGCGACCCGGTAACAACACGCTATGTCGCGGCCCTGTTCGAAGCCATTGGCACCGACCGGGTGGTGACGGTCGAGGTGCACAACGTTGCCGCCTTCCAAAACGCCTTCCGCATCCCGGCCGAGCATCTCGACACGGCCCGGCTGTTCGCCGAGCACTTCGCCGAGACCCTGGGTGACGCGGACGCCGTGATCGTCTCGCCCGATGCCGGTGGCGTGAAGCGCGCCGACCGGTTTCGCGGCGCCCTGTCGCGGCGGCTAAACCGCGATCTAGCCACCGTTTTCATCGAAAAGTACCGCAGCGCCGGCGTGGTCAGTGGCGGCGCCGTCGTCGGCGATGTCGACGGCAAGACGGCGATCATCATCGACGATCTGATCAGCACGGGCACGACCATGACCCGCGCGGCGGCGGCCTGCCGGGCGCGCGGGGCGCTGGTGGTACACGCCGCGGCGGCGCATGGCCTGTTCATTGGCGACGCCGGTGCCATCCTGGAAGACCCGGCCTTGGACCGGGTGGTGATCACCGATACGGTACCGCCCTTCCGCCTGGACCCGGCGCTGGTGAAGCGAAAGGTGACGGTGCTCGACGCCGCCGCCTTGTGCGCCGAGGCGATCCGCCGGCTGCACGAGGGCGGCTCTCTGGTCGACCTGCTGGAGGGTTGAGGGCTGGCTGGAGGGCTGGGCCGAGCGCTCAACCCAGCGCATCGGCGTAACGCGCCGCCAGGTCCAGGTAGGTCCGCGCCAGGCGCGGCCACTTCTCCGGTTCCCGCACGGTCTTGTCGCGCAGGTGCCAGATCGCGACCTTGGCCCGCAGGCAGGCGCGGAAGCTCTTGTAGAACCGCAGCAGAACATCGGGCGGTGCGTCGTCGGTCACCTGCCGGTAGACATCGAAAATAACAGGGTCGGCAAAGCCCGCGCCGAGCCGCTCGCACTCAAGGGCCAGGAAAGACAGCTCGTCGGCCGGATCGAGCAGACGAAAGGCCCGGTGGAATTCCAGGCAATCTATGATTTGCGGCTCCGGCTCGACGCAAATGTGCTCCGGCCGCAGGTCGCCATGCGCCTCGACGATCCGCTGGCCCGTGGCCCTGCCCTCCAGAAGCTCGGGCCGCGCTTTCAAAACAGCCTGCTGCGCCTCGCAAATCGCCTGGATTTGGCCGGCGGGCAACCCATAGACCGGAACGCTGAGGTTTTCCTGGTTTGCCTGGATCTCGCGCACAAACTGTTCCCGGTAGTCGCGCGGGTCTGTCTCGATCGGCGTGGCCGCTCGATAGAATCCGGCCAGCTTCAGGATCACGGTGCGCAACTGGGGCTTGCGCAACTCGCCCTGATCGATGAGGCGATCGAGCATGCGCTCGGCCGGCAGGCGGCGCATCTTGACCAGCCAATCGACCGGCTCGTTGAACCCCCCGAGCGCCAGGTGCCCGTCGGGTGTAACGGTCAAGGGCACCGTGCCGCGGTAGGTCTCGCGCGCCAGACGGCGGTTGAGGCGGACCTCCTCCTCGCAGAAGTGCTTGCGTGCCGCGAGGGTACGGAAGTCGAGGTTGTCGTAGGCGACCGGCTTCTTCAGCTTGTAGGCGTGCGTCGCGGTCAAAAACACCCATGACATATGCGTCTCGACCACGTCGACGCGGCGGGTACCCTTCGGATAGCTCTTCGGACGCCGCAGAAACGCAACCTTCGCCTGGACGGAAACGCCCGCCCCCGGGGAGTGCGCTGATGCCACGGTCTGGTCAGGCTTGTGCATGGGCAATCCGCTCTTGAGCGACCCGGTGTACCGGCTCGCGCTGGAGTGATTATTCGCACGGCGCTCGCCCAGCGTGTTTGACCTGTGTCAATGCGGCGCCAAAGCGCACGGCCTAGATAAAGTATGTGAGCCGCTTTGCGCGACCGGCGCAGGGGGTGAAAATGCAGCAGAGTATCCGCATCCCACCACTCGATCTCGAAGGCTTGCTTGCCGTGCCAAAGGGTGCGGAGGGGCTGGTGCTCTTCGCCCACGGCAGCGGCAGCAGCCGCCTTAGCCCGCGCAACAACTATGTGGCGGAGGCCTTGCGCGAGGCCGGGCTTGGCACGCTACTCTTCGATCTCTTGACGCCAACGGAGGCGGATGACCGAAGGAAGGTCTTTGACATCGCGCTCCTCGCGGAACGGCTGATCCAGGCAACCCAGTGGGCGACAGAAAATCCCCAGACCCGCGCCCTGCGGCTGGGCTATTTCGGGGCGAGCACCGGGGCCGCGGCGGCCCTGGCCGCGGCGGCTACTGGCGAAACCGATATTGGCGCCGTGGTCTCTCGCGGCGGACGCCCAGACCTGGCGGGACAAGCCCTGGCGCAGGTACGCGCCCCGACCCTGCTGATCGTCGGCGGCCTGGACACGCAGGTCATCGAACTCAACCGTGAGGCCCTGGCCGAACTGCGCTGCGAGAAGAAGCTCGAGATCGTACCGGGGGCAACGCACCTGTTCGAGGAGCCCGGCACCCTCGATAGCGTGATCGAACTGGCCCGCGCCTGGTTCGTGTCGCACCTGAGCGCGGCGGGCGAGGAGTAAGAAAGATGTTCGCGAATCGTAAGGATGCCGGCCGCCAGCTCGCCACCCGCCTCGCCCACCTAGAATCCGAGCAGCCGGTGATTCTGGCGCTGCCGCGCGGCGGCGTGCCGGTCGCCTTCGAGATCGCGACGGCGCTTCGGGCGCCGCTGGACTTCGTGCTGGTGCGCAAGATCGGCGTCCCCTGGCAGCCCGAGCTTGCCGTCGCGGCGGTCGTCGACGGTGACCAGCCGCAGATCGTCGAGAACGAAGAGGTCATGCGCGTGCTCACGATCCCCGAGGATTTCATCCAGGAAGAGGCAAAGCGCCAGTTGCAGGAGATCGAACGGCGCCGCACCCTGTACCAAGGAGACCGGACCCGTGTCGATGTGAAGGGATGCACCGCAATCGTCGTGGACGACGGCATCGCGACCGGCGCCACGGCGCGCGCGGCGCTGCGCGCCGTTCGGCGCGCCGGGCCGAGGCGCGTGGTCCTCGCCGTTGCCGTGGCGCCGCGCAGCACTGTCGAAACCCTACGCGCCGAGTGCGACGAGGTCGTGTGTGTGGCGACGCCAGACGATTTCGGCGCCATCAGTGTCTTCTACGCCGACTTCCGTCAGGTGAGCGACGACGAAGTCGTCGATCTGCTGCAGCGCGCCCATGAGATCGGCACCGCGGAAAGGTCGAAGGTCGAGAGCCGATAAGGGCCGCCCGCCGCCCGAGAGCGTTACATGCTCAGGTTTATCATCAGTGAATCATGACCGCATGACCGCAATGCTCTTTCGGAAGCGGGCGGCGGCGAAGGCGAAGAAAATGCCCCCGATCGCCGTCACGAGGGCGAATTGCGGCCACACGATATCGATGCCTGCGCCGCGGAAGAGGATCGCCTGCGCGAAGCTCACGAAATGGGTCGAAGGGACGGCCTGCATGATCGTCTGGAGAAGCTGCGGCTGGCTTTCGATCGGTGTTGCGCCGCCCGAAAGCAGGTTCATCGGCAGGAAGACCAGCATGAAGAGGAGGCCGAACTGCGGCATCGAGCGGGCGATGGTGGCGAGAAAGATGCCCAGCGCCGTCGCAAAGAACAGGTAAAGGGCGGTGCCCGCGAGGAAGAGCGGCCTTGAACCGGCAACGGGCACCTGCAAGAGCGTCTCGACCACGAGCCACAGCGACAGGCCGGCGGCAACGAGAATAACCAGACCGTTGGCCCAGACCTTGGCCATCATGATCTCGAAGGGTGTCAGCGGCATGACGAGAAGGTGCTCGATCGTGCCATGCTCGCGCTCCCGGATCAGGGCCGCGCCGGTCAGGACGATCGCCAGCATGGTGACGTTGTTGATGATCTCCGTGACGCTGGTGAACCAGGAGCTCGTTATGTTCGGGTTGAAGGCATAGCGTGCGTTCAACTCGACGGGATAAGCCGTCGCACCAGCCCCCGCGTCGACGAATTCGTTGATCTCCTGTGCCAGGATGCTGCCGATGTAGCTATCGCCGATGCCCGCCTGCATCATGGCCGTGGCATCGATGTTGACTTGCACCGCCGGCCGGTGCCCGGCGAACACATCGGCCTCGAAGTTATTGGGAATGACGAGCACGAAGGTGTAGCGTCCGGAGTCCATGCCGGGATCGATCTCCTTGAAAGAGATCAGCTTCGGCTCGTCGAAGTATGGGGGCAGGAAAGCCTCGCGAATGCGGGTCGAGAGCTGGGACTGGTCTTCGTCGACGATGGCGATCGATCCATTATTCAATTCATGCGACATGCCGGTGGCGGCGGTGTGGATCGAGAATGAAAAGGCCCAGACGATGAGAGCAAGCAGAACGACGTCATATCGCAGACTGAACAGTTCCTTGACGCCCAAGCGGTAGATGTTCTCGAGACGCTTCACCGTCAGCGTTCCTGCTTGTTGAGCAGCAGGATGCTCAGGATTGTCAGGATGGGAATGAAGGCGGCAAGCGCCAGAAACTCCGAATAGAGGTCGGAAACGCCAAGCGCCTTGGTGAAAGTGCCGACACTGATCGTCATGAAATAGCTGGTCGGAAAGCCTTTCCCAAAGAGCGCCGCACCACCTTCGAGTGAAGAGACCGGTTGCATCATTCCCGAGAACAGGACTGCCGGCACCGTGGTCGCAATCGCCGTTCCGAAAAGCGCGGCGATCTGAGTCTTCGTGAAGGAGGAGATCAAGAGGCCGAGCCCCGTGGTCGTGGTCACGTAGAGGAGCGCGCCGAGGCTCAAGGCAAACAAGCTGCCCTTGACCGGGACGGCGAACAGGAAGACCGCCAGCCCAGCCATCAACAGGAAGTTGATCATCCCGAGGGCGACGTACGGGAGCTGTTTGCCGAGTATGAATTCCAGGCGGGTCACCGGCGTGACGTAGAGGTTTGTGATCGATCCGAGTTCCTTCTCCCGAACCACGCCAAGGGCCATCAGGATCGCCGGAATAAAGACCAGCATCAGTGCGATCACCGTGGGGACCATGGCAAAAATGCTCTTGAAGTCCTGATTGTAACGGTAGCGAGACTCGATTTCCGCAGGCAGAAGCTGGGGCTTGGTGCCATAGGTCCGCCGAGAAAGCTCTTTCAGATAGCGCTGGTGCAGACCCTCCAGGTAGCCGCGGATCGTTTCCGCGCGGAACGGCATGGCGCCGTCGATCCAGGCTGCCACTTCGGGTGTCCGGCCTTGCAGCAGGTCCTTGCCGAAGCTGGGCNGTATCTCGATCGCCAGTGTGATGTCNCCGCTCNTGAGTCGCTGATCCATCTCCCGGTGNGTGCTCAGCGGCGGACGTTCCAGGAAATAGCGCGAACCGGNCAGCCCTTCGAGATAGGTGCGGCTTTCCGGCGTCCGGTCACGGTCAAGGACGGCATAGGTTAAATTCTCCACATCGAAAGTGATGCCATAGCCGAAGACGAGCATGAGGAACGCNGTTCCGAGAAGGGCGACGGCAAGCCGGATCGGATCGCGCAAAAGCTCCANGGTCTCGCGCAGGCTATAGGCGAGAAGACGGCGTGGACTGAAGCCCTGCGACGGCTCCGGCTGCTTGGTGCTGGCATCGGCCAAGGTCTCGGATGGCGGCAAAACCTCTACGTCGCTGGCTGAATCGGATGGTGCTTCCGTTGTCGCCTCCTGCAGATAGGCGATGAAAGCCTCCTCCAGCGCGTCCATGCCTCGATTCTCGGTGAGCGCCGCGGGTGTGTCGCTGGCCAGAACCCGGCCGGCATGCATCAATGAGATTCGGTCACAACGGGCCGCTTCGTTCATGAAATGAGTCGAGATGAAGATCGTCACGCCCTGGTTTCGCGAGAGGTCGATCAGCAGTTCCCAAAAGCCGTCTCGAGCGATGGGGTCGACACCCGAGGTGGGCTCGTCCAGGATCAGCATTTCCGGCTCGTGAATGACCGCGACGGCGAGCGAAAGACGCTGCCGAACGCCCAGAGGCAGTTTCTCGGCAAGTGCATCGACATAGTCACTAAGGCCGAACCGCGCGATCAATTCCTCGATCCGGCCGGGGATGCCGCCGCGCGGCAAATGGAACAGCCTGGCATGGAGATCGAGGTTCTGCCGGACCGTGAGCTCGGCATAGAGTGAGAACGCCTGCGACATGTAGCCGACCCGCTTGCGCGTTTCGAGGTCATGCGACTTGGTCTGCTCGCCGAAAAGCCAGGCTTCGCCGTCGGAAGCCGGCAGGAGCCCGGTCAGCATCTTCATGGTCGTGGTCTTGCCGCAGCCGTTCGAGCCCAGGAAGCCAAAGATCTCACCGCGTTCGATCCTGAAGCTGACGTGATCGACGGCGGTGAAATCGCCGAAGCGGCGTGTCAGCCCCTTGGCAACGATGGCGGGCTCACCGTCGTGGACATGGCGGGGTGGAATTTCCAGTCTCCGGTGACCACGGCGTTCCTCGTCGGGCAAGAGGCCGATGAAAGCGTCCTCCAAGGTCGCGGCGCCCACCCGGGCCATGATCTCCGCAGGGCTGCCGGTCGCAAGCACCGCGCCGTCGTTCATGGCGACCAGGAAATCGAAGCGTTCCGCCTCCTCCATGTACGCGGTGGCGACGAGCACGCTCATGCCCGGGCGCCGGCCGCGAATCCGATCGATCAACTCCCAGAAGTGGCGGCGCGACAGGGGATCGACGCCGGTCGTCGGTTCGTCGAGGATCAGGAGGTCCGGATCGTGGATGAGCGCGCAGCAGAGCCCCAGCTTCTGCCTCATGCCGCCGGACAGCTTGCCCGCGCGTCTGTCGTGGAAAGGGTCGAGCCCGGTGCTCTTCAAAAGGTCCGTGATTCGCCGCTGTCGTTCTTGGCGGCCCTGGCCGAAGAGCCGCCCGAAGAATTCCAGATTCTCAAAGACGGTGAGGTCCATATAGAGATTCTTGCCAAGTCCCTGCGGCATGTAGGCGATTCGAGGTTGCGCCGCCCGCCGGTGCCGACCGCTGGCCATGTCGCCCCCGAGCGCTTCCACCCGGCCGGACTGGATCTTGCGCGCGCCCGCGATGAGACCGAGGAGGGTCGACTTGCCGACCCCGTCCGGGCCGATGAAACCCACCATGCAGCCGGCCGGCAGATTGAGCGAGACGGCATCGAGGGCCACGGTCTTGCCGTAACCATGGCTCACCGCCTCCAGCCGGGCCGCAAATGCCGATTCCCCGGTCATTGCGGCGGCGTCGGGGGCAGATTGACGGCGAGACGGTCCGGCCACTCAGCATCGGAGCCAAGCAGCACGAAGGCCTCTCCGGGCACGCCGGTCTTTACCTTTTCTATGTGGGCCAGCAGAAGCGCGGGGCCGATCTTCACCTTGACGCGGAACATGAGCTTCTCGCGCTCGCTCCGGGTCTCCACCTCTCTCGGTGTGAACTGCGCCTCGGCCGCGACAAACGAGACCGTCGCCGGAATCACGTACTCCGGTACGGCGTCGAGAATGATCCGCGCCTCGGAGCCGACAAAGACACGTCCCACCTGCACGGTCGGCAGAAAGATCGTCATGTAGACGTCGGTCAGGTCGAGCAAGGTGACGACCCGGCCACCACTGGCGAGCACCTCTCCGGGTTCGGCGAGGCGGTATTGAACGCGGCCCCGGCGCGGCGCCTTGAGAACGGAATCGCTGATTTGCGTCTGGATCCGCCTGACCTCCGCCGCCTCGGACTCCACGGCCCGCTGGGTGCTGACTAGGTGAGCGCGCGCTGCTTCGAGAGTCGCCTGCGCCGTATCCCGCTCGGCCTGTCGTTGGTCGAGGCGTTGGATGGAAACGTGGCCCTTTTGGACGAGGAAGGACGCGCGACCGAGTTCCTGTTGGGCGAACTTCAACTCGCTCTCCCGTTGGGCGATCCGGGCTTTCGCTTCCGCGACCGTCTCCTGAGCCTGAGCAACGTCTGCCCTTGCCTTTGCCAGGCTTGCCTCCAGTTCCGCGGTGTCCATGCGGGCCAGGATCTGGTCGGCTTCGACCATGTCGCCCTCGCCCACTAGCACTTCGGCAACCCGGCCGGCATATTTGGCGGCGACGTGGACTTCTTCGGCTTCGATTCGGCCGTTTCCGGAAGCGATATTCTCCGGCAACTGGTTCTGTTGCTGCTGCCACCAGTAGTAACCGCCGCCGGCGGCGCCGGCAGCTAGACCGAGAACGATGAGGATAGTTCGGAGGCTCTTCACTATTTACTCCTCAGGCCAGCATAGCCAGTTCCGGGAGCACCGAGAACCTCGCTTACCGTTCATGTCGATCGTCTTCACGCCGCGCTGGAAGAGAACCTCTGGCAGAGTTCTCGGGTACGATGCGCGATAACGCGCGGCTCGGGCGACGGTTCCATCGCGCTACTCTTGATGAACGTAGGTTCCAGGCGCGTCGCAGAGCGACACGTAGCCTTTGTCCGCGGCACCCATGGGCGGCGGATCGACTTGCTCCGCCGACTGCTCGGCCAACCAGGCCTGCCACTCGGGCCACCAGGAGCCTTTTTGCCCGGGTGCTTGAGCGACCCAGGCTTCCGGCGCCAGGTATCCATCATCTTCGTGCATGGTCTGTATCTGGTAGCTGCGCCGAGGATGGCCGGGTTCGCTGACGATGCCCGCGTTGTGGCCTCCCGAGGTGAGCACGAAGGTCACGTCCGCATCGGTCAGCAGGCGGATCTTGTAGACCGACTGCCATGGCGCGACGTGGTCCTTCTGCGTGCTGACCGCGAAGATGGGAATATGGATGTCGCGCAACGCGATGGCCTTACCTTCGACCGCATACCGGCCCCGCGACAGTCGGTTTTCCAGGAAGAGCGAGCGCAGATACTCGGTGTGCATCCGATACGGCATGCGGGTCAGATCGGCATTCCAGGCCATCAGGTCGTTCATGCCTTGTCGCTCGCCCAGCATGTACTCGCGAACCAGGCGCGACCAGATCAGATCGTTGGACCGCAGGATCTGGAACGCCCCGGCCATCTGGTACCCGTCCAAGAATCCCTGGTCCCACATCATGTTTTCCAGGTAGGCGACCTCGCTTTCCCGGATGAGGAGCATCAGCTCGCCGGCCTCGGTGAAATCGACCTGCGTGGCGAGGGTCGTCATGGTCGCCAAGCGGTCATCGCCGTCCCGGGCCATCGCCGCGGTCGCGATCGACAGCAGCGTCCCCCCAAGGCAGTAGCCGACCGCGTGAACCTTGCGATTGGGGACGATTGCCGAGACGGCATCGAGGGCATCCATGATGCCCAGCCGGCGGTAGTCCTCCATCCCGAGATCGCGATCCTTCGACGTCGGATTGCGCCACGAGACCATGAAAACCGTACGGCCTTGGTCGACCAGATACTTGACCAGGGAGTTGTGCGGCGAGAGATCGAGAATGTAGTACTTCATGATCCACGCCGGCACGACGAGAACGGGCTCCGGATACACCCGGTCCGTCGTCGGCGTATACTGGATCAACTCGATCAAGTGGTTGCGGTAGACGACCTGGCCCGGCGTGACGGCGACGTTCCGCCCGACCTTGTACTCGTCCGCACCGATCGGCTTCTTGCCGGCGACGGCCCTTTGCCAGTCCTCGGCGAGGTTCTGGGCGCCTCGGACAAGGTTCGCGCCGCCCTGTTCCACGGTCGCCTTGAGGATTTCGGGATTGCTCCAAATGAAATTGGACGGGGCAAATCGATCGAGCATTTGCCGCGCCATGAAGGATATGGCCCGCTCGTCCTTGTCCGAGAGGCCGTCAACCTCGGTCGTCGCGTTATACCACCACTGCTGCCTGAGCAGGAACGACTGATAGATCAGGTTGTAGGGCCATTGGTGCCACGCTTCCCCCGAGAACCTGCGGTCCTGTGGGAGCGGCTCGATGCAGGGCGGCGTCTCGGGGTTTGCCGCCGCCTGCCCCGCATAGAGCACAAGGCGCGCGAGCTTCCGGCTGGTCTTCTCGACCAGCTCCGCACGCTTCCCCGGAGAAAGGGCCAAATGCGCGAGCCAGTCGAAATAAAGACTCGCGAGGCCGGCTGGGGAAATGCCGTTGGTGAGCCGCCCCAGGTTTGCCTTGAAGGCCCGGTCGATGGCCTGCGCCGTATAATGGCCGGGCGGCGGCCGGTCGACCGAAACGGCCGGTGGCGCCATGGACACAGGACGCTTGGGTTTCCGGGGCCGTCGTCCGTCAGGAGCTTTAGTGGGCACCGCAGCCATAGCGGTCGTCGCATGAGATTTCACCACTGAATCCCGGGCGCTACGGGTTAGCTGAACCACAGGGTGCGGGCCCCTTTTGCGACGCTTAGCCTGTCTGCTTTTGGTCTGCATGCCGATTTTCTCCCAACTTCAGGAGGCGTTGCTCGTTCAAGGAAGTGTAGCCAGCGGTGTTTTTTGAATGGCCTAGTCGGGCGCCCGTGCCCCGCCGAGGTGCTTCATTACCGGCAATGTTGCGTTGCAGCATTGATTTAAGTCAAGTGAACTATGCCAAGTTGGTCCCTTCTCGATCGAGGGTGCTGCCATGCAGTATCGACTCTCTCATACACTAATGCCATTCGACTCCCGAAGTCGCGCCGCTCACGGTCGTACCTGCCCGCCCTTCGACGATGCTTTCCAGGTCCTTGAGCGCGCCGATCGCGGCCGCCCTGCCGGTACGCTCGGCGAACCGGCAGGCGGCATCGACCTTCGGTCCCATGGAACCTGCTGGAAAGCTGTAACCCCTTATTGCATCGGGCGAGATTCGCTTGATCGCCTTAGCCTCGGGGGTGCCCCAGCCGACGTAAACGGCATCGACGTCGGTGGCCATGATGAGCAGGTCGGCGTCGAGCTCGCGGGCCAACAGCTCGCTCGCCAGGTCCTTGTCGATCACGGCTTCGACGCCGTGCAGCTTGCGCTCGCTGTCATAGACCGTGGGTATACCGCCACCGCCGGCACAGATAACGATCGCGCCTTTTTTTAGCAGCCATTTGATCGGCCGGATTTCGAAGATCCGCTGCGGACGTGGCGACGGCACAACCCGGCGCCATTTGTCGCCGTCCTGCTTGATCGCCCAGACCTTCTCGGCAGCCAGCCGCTCGGCCTCTTCTTTTGCATAGACCGGCCCTATGAACTTGGTCGGATTCTGAAAGGCCGGGTCGCCGGCATCCACCTCGATCATGGTCAGGATCGTGGCGAAGGGCACCTCGACGGGCAGCAGATTGCCGAGTTCCTGCTCGATCATGTAGCCGATCATGCCCTCGGTCTCGGCGCCCAGCACGTCCAGGGGATAGGCTTCGTCGGGCTTGTAGGCAGCCCCCTGCAAAGCCAGGAGCCCGACCTGCGGACCGTTACCGTGCGAGATGACGAGTTCGTGCTTTTGGGCAATTGGCGCCAGCGCCGCGGCGGCAATCCTGATGTTCTCGCGCTGGGTGTCGGCGGTCATCGGTTCCCCGCGTCGCAACAGCGCGTTGCCACCCAGGGCGACGACGACAAGCATGGATCAAATCCCGATGGTGGCGACCAAGAGCGCCTTGATGGTGTGCATGCGGTTCTCCGCCTGGTCGAACACGACGGAGCGTTCGGATTCAAAGACCTCCTCGGTGACCTCTAGAGCCGTGAGGCCGTACTTCTCATGGATCTCCTTGCCAACCTTGGTCTCCGTATTGTGGAAGGCCGGCAGGCAGTGCATGAACTTCGCATGGCGGTTGCCGGTCTTTTCCATCACCTCCATCGTCACCTGGTAGGGCTTGAGCAGCTTGATCCGCTCTTCCCATACGGATTCAGGCTCGCCCATGGAGACCCAGACGTCGGTATAGACATAGTCGCAGCCCCCAACCGCCTCGGCCACATCCTCGGTCAGCGTGATCCGCGCGCCGGTCTTCTCTGCGATTTTCAGGCAACGCTCAACCAACTCCGGCTTCGGCCAAAGCGCCTTTGGCGCCGCGATACGGATGTGCATGCCGATCTGCGCGGCGCCGACCATGAGCGAATCGCCCATGTTGCCGTGCGCATCGCCCATGTAGCAGAAGCTTATGTCGGACAGGTGCTTGTGCGTGAATTCCCGCATGGTCAGGAAATCGGCCAGGATCTGGGTTGGATGGAATTCGTCCGTCAGGCCGTTCCAAACCGGCACGCCCGCGTATTTCGCAAGCTCTTCCGCGGTCTTCTGACCGAAGCCTCGGTACTCGATCCCATCGTAGATGCGGCCCAGGACACGCGCCGTGTCCTTCATGCTCTCCTTATGGCCGATCTGGCTCCCGGTCGGGCCGAGGTAGGTGACGTTGGCGCCCTGGTCGTAGGCCGCCACCTCGAAGCCGGTCCGGGTCCGGGTCGAGCTCTTCTCGAATATCAGGGCGATGTTCTTGCCTCGCAAGCGCTGCTGCTCGGTGCCGCCGTATTTCGCCGCCTTCAACTCGGTTGCCAGGCCAATTAGGAAGCGGATCTCCTGCGGCGTGAAATCGAGCAGCGTGATGAAGCTGCGGCCCCTCAAATTGATCGGCATGGCTTATCTCCGTTGGGGTTCGGCGCGGCCCGGCTAGTCGACCGGATCCCGCGAGATGGGGCAGGTCATGCAATGGCCGCCACCGCGGCCTCGGCCCAGCTCATTGCCGGCAACCGTGATCACCTCGACACCGGCATTGCGCAGCAGGGTGTTGGTGTAAACGTTTCGGTCATAGGCAACGACAACGCCGGGCTCCAGCGCCACGACGTTGTTGCCGTCGTCCCACTGCTCGCGCTC
>JGI24023J19991_10002065_pt1 | contig 14916 bp, 15 predicted proteins | sample Cruoilmetagenom1_FD_19991 | JGI IMG/M metagenome (IMG submission 19991) | reverse complement strand
ATAAAGCCAGGTTCTGCGTCGAAGGGAACACCCTGATGAAAGATTACTGCCGCCAGAGGGGGCTCAATATAGAGGAGTGCGGCAAGGTAATCGTGGCGGGTGACGAGGATAAGCTCGGAGGGATTGAAGAGCTTAAAAGACGGGCCGATTCCGCAGGCGCCGAGTCCCGTTTTATCGATGACAAAGAGCTTTCGGAAATAGAACCCTACGCAGCGAGGAACGGAAAAGCCCTGTATTCCCCCAACACAGCAGTCATATCACCGCTTGAGATACTCGAATCTCTTAAAGATGAACTTATAGAAAGCGGAAAGGCGGATATTCTCTTTGACACATCCTTTACCGGATTGAATGGAGATCACACGGCAGTTACTTCGGCGGGCAAGATAAATTTTGAAAAATTCGTTAACGCGGCGGGTTCATTTGCAGACAAGGTTGCGGGGCATTTCGGTGTCGGAGAGCAATACAAAGTACTTCCATTTAAGGGGACATATAAAAAGCTAAGCCCAGGGGCTTCACATCTTGTTAGTTCAAACATCTACCCTGTACCGGATCTTAGAAACCCTTTTCTCGGGGTTCATTTTACAAGAGGCGCAGACGGGAGTGTTTACCTCGGACCCACTGCCATACCCGCGCTCGGGCGAGAGGAATACGGATTCTTAGACGACTTGTCAAAAGAGACGCTCTCTATACTATTTAGGGACTCTGTGCTCTTTTTCACAAACGATGCTTTCAGGACAGCTGCTGTTAGCGAAATTAAAAAATATACGGGTGGGAATCTTTACAAAGAGGCCAGAAAGCTAATCCCGGAGCTTAAGGAAAACGATCTGATAGACAGCCCAAAAGCGGGTATTCGTCCTCAGCTGGTGGATTGGAGCTCCCGGGAATTGGTTATGGATTTCGTGGTTCTAACAGAAGCTGATTCGATACATATACTAAACGCAATTTCCCCGGCGTTTACATGCTCCATGGCATTTGCAAAATATACGGTTGACAAGCTAATTGGCTAAATTTGAAGGTCTTACTGAGATAATATTCGATGAAGTTTTTACTAAAACTTGCCAAGCGTCTCAAAACCCATATAAAATTACAGCCTATCAAACAAATACTCAGAGGAATTAAATGCCAGAATTAAGAATTATCCGCAGCTACGCCGGAGTCCAAGACTCCCACAAGATCGAATCGTATATCCAAAGGGGCGGGTACCAAGCGCTCCCCAAAGCACTCGGCATGGATCCGGATGATATCATAGACCTGATCAAAAGAGCGGGGCTTAGGGGAAGAGGCGGAGCAGGGTTTCCTACAGGAGTCAAGTGGGGATTTATACAGAGGGATTCAAAAAAGCCTATATACCTTTGCTGTAACGCGGACGAAAGCGAGCCTGGAAGCTTTAAGGACCGTGAGATAATAGAGCAAGACCCGCACCAAATGTTAGAGGGAATTATTATCGGGTGTTACACAATCAATTCACATAAATCATACATATATATTAGGGGTGAGATGCCCTACGGAGCAGGTGTTTTAGAGCGCGCTCTGGAAGAGGCGTATGAAAATGGCTACCTGGGTAAGAACATTCTTAACTCGGGTTTTGACCTCGACGTGGTCGTATTCAGGGGTGCGGGTGCGTACATATGCGGGGAAGAGACAGGGCTTCTGGAGTCGATAGAGGGTAAGAACGGCGAGCCAAGACCGAAACCCCCATTCCCCGCGCAGAGCGGGCTATTCGGCTGCCCTACCATTGTCAACAATGTCGAAACGCTCGCATTCGTTCCCCATATTATAAACCGGGGGGCAGAGTGGTTCTCTGAAATTGGTACTCCAAAGAACACCGGAACCAAGATATACGGACTGTGCGGACAGATTAATAACCCCGGGCTTTATGAGCTCCCGCTAGGGATACCGCTTCGGGAGCTGATTGATGAATACGGCGGAGGTGTACCGGGAGGACGAAAGGTAAAGGCGGTTTCTCCGGGGGGTTCTTCAGCGCCGCTTCTTACGGCGGATGAGCTGGATTTAAAGATGGATTTTGATACTCTCTCCGAGGTAGGCTCGATGCTCGGAACCGCAGGTGTTACGGTAATAGATGATTCCACTTGCATGGTGCGTGTAGCACAGAATCTGGCGCATTTTTACCGTGACGAATCGTGCGGGCAGTGCGTTCAGTGCAGGGAAGGAACCTGGTGGCTTGAGAAAATGCTCACCATGATTGAAGAGGGGAGGGGCAGGATGGAGTACATCGATACTCTCCTTGACGCTTGCTCACAGATGAGGGGCACGACGATATGCGCCCTTGCGGACGGGTGCGCGATGCCTGTTGAATCAATAGTGAAAAAGTTCCGTCACGAATTCGAAGAGCATATCAAGCTCGGCAAATGTCCTTTTGAACGCGAACACATGGGTGAGTGGTCGTAGCTAAACAACTTTTGGAATTATCCCTTATTCAGGTATCTACGAAGTAGTCAAATAAACTTTCAGAATCAGTATATGAGGATCGTTTGGCAGCGGGTTATGCTATTGAACCTTTTCTTTTTCTTCGGAAGAGGAGGGGGGTGTTTCGAGGTCTGTATCCTCAATAGGTTTAGTTTGATCTTTAGGCGGAGTTACGTCTATCTCCTCGTCCTTCATGGATTTCCTGAACCCTTTAATTCCCTTACCCAGCGATGAGCCCAAGTCGCCCAATCTGCTGGGACCGAAAATTAAAAGCAGTATCCCGAGGATTATTAAAAGCTCCCAAATTCCAAGTCCACCGATCATGTTTACACCTCTGCCTATAAATTACCGTTACAACAGTACAAAGTCAATTATTCCGGTTTTGCTGTTGCAAGGTTATTATGAAATTCCTGTTACTCCTCTCCGACACGGTTTTTTTTGACCTGCGGAAGCGCGTCTTCACCGGTAATAAGCCGTACACCCCTCTTTCTTGTGAAGTAATTCCACGCCCATCTGAAGAAAACTACGGCCCTGTTCTCAAACTCGATCAAGTAGCTGATGTGAATGAACGCCCAGACGAGCCAGGCGAAAAATCCCGAAAACCGGAGCCTGCCGAGGTCGGCAACCGCATGACTTGAGCCTATGACGGCGAGATTACCTTTGTCCTCGTATTTGAATGGAGCGGTCTCTNTTCCTTTTAANCTGTCCTCTATNAGGCNNGCNACATATCTGCCCTCCTGCATCGCCACCTGGGCTACGCCNGGNAGGGGCTCNCCACCCTGGTGNGAATAATTGGCNAGGTCTCCGATCACGAATAAATCCGGGTGTCCCGGAACGCTCAAATCGGGATTTACCACTACGCGGCCCAGCGAGTCAAGNTCAGCGCCTGTCCTTTCTCCAATTGTGATACCGAGCTTTGATGCTTTAACCCCCGCTGTCCACAGCATAGTCCTCGATTGTATCTTTTCCGTCGTGCCGTTCATTTCGATCGAGGCGGTATTGTCCTCGATATTCTTTACCATTGTATTCAGTCTCACTTCGACTCCAAGCTTCGCTAATTCTTCCTCGGCTTTCTTTGAAAGCTCAGGTGGGTATGTACGGAGCACCCGGTTGTCGGCTTCGACCAGTATGATCCTGGCCTGAGCCGTATCTATATTCCTGAAATCTGACTTAAGCGTAGTACTGGAGAGCTCGGCAATGGTGCCGGCAAGCTCGACACCCGTCGGGCCTGCTCCGATAATAAGAAACGTCATCCATGCTCTCTGCTCTTCAGGGTCGCTCACACGCTCTGCCGCTTCAAACGAGAGCAGGATCTTTTTCCTTATGGTGAGTGCGTCTTCTATTGTCTTGAGCCCGGGAGCAGTTTTCGCCCACTCGTCGTGACCGAAGTAGTGGTGGTTTGATCCCGTGGCTACGATTAAAGTGTCGTAGTATAGCTCGCCGTCATTGAATATGACCTTTTTAGCTTCGGGGTCAATGTCGGTCACCCTGGCGTTTTGGACGAATACGTTTTTATAGCGGCTAAATACCACCCGTAGGGGGGAAGCAATCTCTCCCGGAGACAGCCAACCCGCAGCCACCTGGTACAAAAGGGGCTGGAAGAGGTGGAAGTTGCGCTTGTCTATGATCGTAATTTTAACCCCGGCCCGGGATAGCATTTTGGCTGCGTATAAGCCCCCGAAGCCTCCGCCGATTATAACCACATGCTCTTTATTTTTGCCGTTTTTCATTTTTATTTTAGTCCCGGAGGCTGTATTGTTAATATACACGCTGGATTTAATTCCGGTACGTACATGGAGTCCCGGAATATTTTGCTTTCGAACCTAAAATATTTATTTTCACTAATATGCTTGAGAATATGCGATCTACTAATGATAGCTTGGAATAGCTTGAAAAACGGCTATTCTGTGAGATTATTTCTATTCTGTACAAGCCGGACAAATTAATCTCAGTAAGATTAATAAGCGCTGAAAAGGAGCATTGGTAAACATGAGTGAAGAGCTGTTAGTAGGACTTGCCACGGTAATAGTGCTTGGGATCGGGGCGCAGTGGATTGCATGGCGTGTGAGCCTGCCTGCGATACTGCTCCTTCTGATTGCGGGTTTCGTGGCAGGGCCGGTAACAGGTTTTTTCGATCCGAACTACGTGTTCGGTGATCTCCTGCTCCCCCTTGTGTCGGTCTCGGTCGGTATCATATTGTTTGAAGGCGGGCTCAGCCTTAAGTTCTCCGAGTTCAAGGAGATACGCAAGGCGGTAATTAACCTTGTAACCCTCGGAGTTTTGGTCACGTGGGTGCTTAGCACGGCAGCGTCGTATTTTCTGTTCGATCTCGATTTCAGGCTTTCGGTTCTTCTGGGAGCTATCCTTGTTGTGACCGGTCCTACTGTGATTATCCCGCTCCTGCGGCATGTCCGCCCTTCCGGGAAATCGGGCTCGATAATGAAATGGGAAGGTATTGTTATCGATCCTATAGGCGCCATGTTAGCTGTTCTTGTGTTCGAGGCAATTCTATCGGGCGGAGTCGCTGAAGCCTCGGAACAGGTTGGGTTGAGCGTTATAAAAGCTGCTCTCATAGGCGGCGTATCCGGACTTCTCGGCGCGTACCTTATTGTAGTCGTACTCAAGAGGCACTGGGTACCGGACTTTCTTCAGAACCCTGTGGCGCTAATGACCGTAGTCGCGGCATTCACCGTATCGAATTACTTTCAGACAGAGGCTGGACTCCTTGCCGTTACGGTAATGGGTATAGCGCTTGCCAATCAGAAGTGGGTGAGCGTAAAGCACATAATAGAGTTTAAAGAAACTCTCCGCGTATTATTTATTTCAAGCCTATTTATTATTCTAGCCGCAAGACTTACGGAAAAAGAAGTGGCCTACGTGCTGAATTATAAAAGCGTGATTTTTCTCGTAATTATGTTCTTTCTGGTGCGTCCGCTGTGTGTATTTGTGTCAACCTATACGACTGATCTGAATATAAAGGAAAAGGTGTTTTTATCGTGGATGGCTCCCCGGGGCATCGTTGCCGCTGCCGTATCCTCCGTGTTTGCGCTCAGGCTCGTCGAAGCTGGATATCAGGGCGCCGAGCACCTGGTAACTGTTACTTTCCTTGTTATAACTGCAACTGTGGCGGTGTACGGGCTGACAGCATCTCCCCTAGCAAGGTATCTGGGTATTGCGTCTCCCAATCCGCAGGGAGTCTTATTGGTTGGAGCCCACAGCTGGGCAAGGGCTATCGCCAAGGTTCTCCACGAGAGCGGGTTTGAGGTATCTCTTGTTGACTCGAACTGGTCCAACATCTCTGCTGCGAGAAACGACGGACTTAAGGCATATTATGAGAATATACTGCTTGAGGATATATCCGAAGACGTTGATCTTGACGGCATCGGTAAGCTCCTCGCGCTTACTTCGAACGAAGAGGTGAACTCACTGTCAGCGCTTCATTTTGTCGAGTTTTTCGGACGCGCCCAGGTATACCAGCTCTCCAAGCACTCTAAATTTAGCGCCAGAAGCGAGGCCAGTATCCCGCAGCATCTGCGCGGAAGGCTGCTCTTTTCTCCTGACGCCACATATGACTATCTGACGAAACGCTTTATTTCAGGCGCGGTGATAAAGAAAACCACGCTGACCGAAGAGTTTGACTACGAGGCGTTTTTGTCTTTATACGAGCACGCGCTTCCGCTGTTTATCATAAAGGAAAGCGGTGAGCTTACCGTTTGTACCTCGGACGCAAAGCCGGCGCCTCTGAAAGGGCAGCAGTTAATAGCTCTTGTGGATGAATTAGTGCAGTGAATTGGTGGGTTATTTAGTAAGGATTTATTCGAATAGCTTTACTTAAGTCCCGATTTTTAGGAATAAATCACAGGATACATACTAAGTGGTTAAAGCCGCGAGTATGAAGCTTGCAATCAGGAAGACCGCTATTATTCCCAGCATGACGACAGGTGTTTTGGGGTTATAGCCCCTGTGGGCGTTGGGGACGCTTGTCTGAGCGAAGCTCTTTCTTCTTTGCATAAGGCCTTTCTTGGGAGCGTCAGGTGCAGCATTGTCATGTGTTACTTCAGGTTCTGATACTTCTGGCTCAGTACCTGCAGATTCGGCCTCCTTTTGCTCTACCACGGCTTCAACTTTTTCCGCGGCTGCAAGTTCAGCCTCTTCAGGTTCAGCTGGGGCAGTAGGCGGTATCTCTTCACCACTGGCCTCAATCTCTTGGGTTTCTTCTACTTCTTTACTTGCTTCAGCTTCTTCTTGAGGCTCGGCCACGTCTTTTTTGTCAGTCATAATATTGTCACTTCCGTTATCATAAGTATTTTCTGTTACCGGGACTGATTACATAGGTCCGAACGCGTATTCCTGCGCAACCTTGAGTTGATACTCTAGCTCTTTTACGAGTCTCCGCTGTAAGTCCGACCAGGCTAACATGCCGTAGTAATCGCCATCTTCGTCAAGTATGAAGAGGTGGGAAACACTATTTGTATCCATCATTTCCACACAGTCAAAAAATGAAGTATCGAGCGTTACGGTATGAAGAGTGGTGCTCATAATCTCTGAGACCTTTACATCCGAAGGTTTTTTGCCAAGCGCCACTATTTTGGTCGAAAAATCGCTATGCCCGACAACACCGACAATGTTATCGTTATCCATAACTCCAATCGTTCTTACTTTAAAGTTATGTAACTTAAGTGCTGCAACGTCGGCCGTATCGTTAGCGTCAACGAAAAACACTCTATCCCTAATCCCGATCAGATCGCGTACTTTTAAATCTTCCAGCATAGTTTTATACCTCCTTATGCGTGGATTTGTCGAGATGGAATTCAAGGCATAAGCCCCATCTGCTTATAGAATAGCATAAAACGGTGCCTGATTGAAGGGGTTTTTTCTATAGTTTATGATACGTATGAAAGGGGTGTAAGTATCTGTAAGGATTACATATACAATCTAGAGAACACTGAAAGCGCTCTTTACTGTGCAATTTTCACAGATAGGGATAGTTTTTATTCAGAATTGATTAGGCTACTTGAATTTTTTTACTCTTAGCCATACACTAATCGACGGGTATTACAGTCTTTTTTTGTTTTTTCGCATCATACATTAAAAACAGCAATTAGGAGGAAATTTTAAATGGCAGATTATATACATCCGGACGTGCTGGTCAGTACCGATTGGGTAGCTGAGCATCAAAACGATCCGGGAGTAAGGATTGTAGAATCGGACGAAGACGTTCTTCTTTATGACGTCGGTCACATTGAGAGTGCAGTCAAAGTGGACTGGCAGACGGATCTTCAAGACCAGCTGGTAAGAGACTATATTGACAAGGAAAAATTCGAGAACTTAATGTCGGAAAAAGGTATTTCAAACGATACCACAGTGGTTTTTTACGGCGACAGAAATAATTGGTGGGCCTGCTACGCTTTTTGGGTGTTCAAGCTGTTCGGTCACGAGAACTGTCTTATGATGAACGGCGGAAGACAAAAGTGGATAGATGAGGACCGCCCGCTTGTAAAGGACGTGCCGGAATATCCCGTTACGAGTTATACCGTATCGGAAGTAAACGAATCGATTCGGGCGTTTAAGGATGATGTAATGGCTCATCTAGGCTCGGGCAACCCTCTGATCGACGTACGCTCACCCGGTGAATACACAGGGGAGCTTCTTCACATGGAGGCTTATCCCCAGGAAGGCGCGCTCAGAGGGGGTCATATCCCAGGAGCCGCAAACGTACCCTGGGCTACGGCTGCTAACGAAGACGGTACGTTTAAGTCCGCTGACGAGCTTGTATCGATATATAAAGACGATAAGGGTCTCAAAGACGGCGACGATGTCATCGCCTACTGCAGGATTGGTGAGAGGTCTTCACACACATGGTTTGTGCTCACCTATCTCCTTGGCTTTGAGAATGTAAGGAACTACGACGGCTCGTGGACAGAGTGGGGTAACATGGTCCGCGCGCCGATTGAAAAACCCTGACTTTAAACTCAGAAAATAATATTATCGAGGGCGCGGGCTAATAGCTCAGCGCCCTTTTTTATTCCCATACCCTGTTGATTTAGGTCAATTAGAGAATATCTTTAAACGTAAGGGGTTTATCCAAGAATTATTGTTATGGAGTTAGTGCCTTGAACATAGAAGAGATTATTGAAGAGTTTCAGGAGGCGGATTTTCAGGAGACGCTTGCAATGCTTCTGGATTACTCAGAAGGGCTTCCTAAACTTCCGGAGGAATTTGAGGAAGCCAGGGACACGGGGTATAACCGTGTAGCAGAGTGCGAGACGCCGGTATTTATATTCGTAAGGCTAGAGGACGGAAAGGTGCGATTATTCGCCGACGTTCCCGAGGAGTCTCCCACAGTCAGGGGCTTTGTAGCTCTACTTGTGGACGCGTTTGACGGCTCGACGCCGGATGAGATTGAAAACGCTCCCGGTAACCTGATAAACAGCCTCGGTCTTGACCAGAAGCTTGGTACCAGGCGGATGTTCGGGCTTAGCGCGGTATATAGCCGCATTAAAAGCGAGGTCAAAAAGGCACAGCGAATTCAATAAGATTTTGACATAGTTTTTTTTAATTTTATTTCTGCAATATTTCTAAAAATGGCGGAGACAATACATTGAATCACGAAGAATTGATGGAATTGATACTGGACCACTACGAGCACCCGAGGAACTTCGGAGAGATGGAGGGGGCTTCTCTTACTCAGGAGGGCGGAAACCCCGGCTGCGGTGATCTTATAAAGGTTTATTTAGATATTGGAGAAGACGGCGTTATAGAAAACGTAAGCTTTGACGGGGAGGGGTGTATGGTGAGTATGGCGGGGACTTCGATAATACTAGAAAAGCTCAAGGGTAAGACTGTTAGCGAGGTGACGGAAACACCAGCTGAGATGGTTTCTTCGATTCTTGGGAAGAGGCTCGTGACCACGAGGCATAACTGCGCGTTTCTGGGTCTCAATACTCTAAAGAAGGCTGTAATAAAGTGGCGTCAGCAAAAGATGCTTGAGTCAGTTAAGTAATAAATCGGAATATATTTTTCAAATTTGGTAAATCACCGGCCTTTATGCCGTTTCTTAAGACTTGGTTTTCACCACATACATATTGGGGTTCTGAAGCCTTACGGCCTGGAGTCTCTGCTGCATGATATGCGCGAATCGTTTGAGAAGCTCATACCCAAGGTCGTGGTCTTCCTCGCATTTTGTGCGTATAAACTGCCCGTCAAGTGAAATTGCATCGGTTTTTGTAACAGCCTTGGCATCGAAGTGACACATATAGGGCGGAAACAGCCATCCCCACCCGAGCACGTCGCCTTCACCTATTATTTGAATCGTAATCGGGTCCCTATCCGCGGCAAGCTTCGCTTCAAGACCCACAATGCCCTCTTGAATAATGTAGAACTTGTCCGCCATGTCGTTCTCTCTGAATATAAACTCTCCTTCCTCAAAGCTCACTGTCTGGGCCTTCTCGACAATCATATCCAGGTACCCCTTGTCGAGTCCTTTAAAGCAGTAATGTTCTCCAAGTATAGATTCGAGTTTTTGCATGGNAGACATCTCCTGAAAGTAATTGTTATATGATAATTATTATATCATGATTCCGGATGCGGTATATAAGTTAAATTAGATTAGCNGNGTAATAGTGTATTCTTAATAACAGTATGAAGAGACTCTATATACCCACAGATGAATCTGAGCTTGTTTTTTTAAAGAGTTTTCTAGATGCCGAAGGGCTTCCGTATTTCGTGCTAAACGATAACTTCGGCTCTATGTACTCAGGGGTATATATGAATAACTTTAACGCCAAGACCATAATGGTGCCCGAAGAGTTATTTGAGGATGCCAAGGAGCTAATCCTGAGCGTTCTAGAAGACGCGAAGTTTGAAGACGAGCATGGCGCAGGGGAGGGGGAAAGCGGAACCGGAGGAATATTGGATTTTCTTTCTTTTAAGTGGCTTTTTCCAAAAAGTGGGAAAGATAAAAAATAGAATTCGGAAAAACTCTATAAGCAAAGGAGGCCTAAGATGAGCTCAATTGAAACCATAACGGAATTTTTGGGCTGGTGCTCTGTCATCAACATTGGATTGTTGATATTAGCGTCAATTTTCTTAGTTATAGTTCGCGGGCCGATTTCTAAAATCCATACTAAGATGTTCGGGCTTAGTGAAGCAGATATATCACGCGCATATTTTCAGTATCTGGCTCAATACAAGATTGCTATCTTGGTTTTTAATCTCGTACCCTATGTAGCTTTGAAAATCATGACTTGATATATGGATAGTTGATTTCTAAACACTAAATAAACCGTTCAGGTGGCTGTTGTTGTTTATTTTTATATCCTTACTATTAATCACTTGTTGCGCTTTTATGCTTTTAATAATTAGTCTTTCAATTTCACGGCCGACTTGACTAAATTTTAATTCTTTACTAATATCGTTTAGCCGGATCCGAGTGGTTATGGGGTCTTGCCAGTTCCGGGACTATTCGATTTTAACACTGTCGATGTAAAAACTTCCGGATTTGAAAATTGTGGGTATTGTGTTGTTTTAAAATTACAGGTATAACATTGCACTCAAATTTTTACCTGTATTGTCTAAATATTTAGTAGGTTGGAAAATACAAGATGATAATAGGCGTTCCTAAAGAAACATATCCCGGCGAGAGAAGGGTAGCTATTGTGCCCGCTACGGTGCCCTCTTTACAAAAAGCGGGTTTCGTTGTCCATCTGGAACAAGGTGCGGGACTTGAAGCCGGGTTTACTGACAAGATGTACGAAGATCAGGGCGTTGTAGTCTCTGACCGTGCGGAAGTGCTCTCCAAGGCAGAGGTAATCCTTCAGGTAAGGGCGATCGGCACAGGGAATGAGTCAGACGCCGAGGACCTTAAAGCGCTAAAGAAAGGTCAAATCGTAATCGGACTAATAGACGCGCTTACCAATAAAAATGCGGTTGAAGCGCTTGGCTCGGCCAATGTTAAGTCGTTTGCGCTTGAGCTTGTACCCAGGATAACACGTGCGCAGAGTATGGACGTACTCTCCTCACAGGCAAACCTCGCTGGCTATAAAGCAGCACTTATGGCTGCTGACTCAATGCCGAGAATCTTCCCCATGATGATGACTGCTGCCGGTACGATCACACCTGCTAGGGTGCTGGTAATAGGCGCCGGTGTGGCGGGGCTTCAGGCTATAGCCACATGCAACCGTTTAGGGGCGATCGTTTCAGCTTATGACATACGCCCGGCGGTAAAAGAGCAGGTACAGAGTCTGGGCGCAAAGTTCGTTGAGCTTGAGCTTGAGACAGGCGAATCTGAGGACAAAGGCGGCTACGCAAAAGAGATGGACGAGGACTTTTACAGAAAACAACGAGAGCTTATGACGCGAGTTGTAGCAGAAAACGATGCAGTCATAACGACAGCTTCTATCCCCGGTAAAAAAGCCCCTGTGCTAATAACAGAGGAAATGGTCTCTGGCATGAGCCCGGGCTCAGTTATCATTGACCTGGCTGCAGAGAGCGGCGGGAACTGCGAGCTTACAAAGGCGGGCGAGACTGTGAATAAAGACGGCGTGAGTGTCATCGGGCCTGTCAACGTGCCCTCGAGCATCCCATATCACGCAAGCCAGATGTACTCTAAGAATATAGCAAACTTGGTACTATTAATGGTTAAAGACGAAAAACTCGAAATCGATCTCGAGGATGAAATTTTGAAAGAATCACTGATAACTGATGACGGAAACGTGGTAAACGAGCGCGTGAAAGAAAGTTTGGGCCTTTAAATAATACAGGAGGTGCCTCGGAATGGAGGGTTTTACAATTGTTTTTACAATCTTTGTACTAGCTGCTTTCATAGGTTTTGAAGTGATTGCAAAAGTGCCTCCTACACTTCACACACCCCTGATGTCGGGATCAAACGCGATATCGGGAATAATTCTGATCGGCGCGATAATCTCTGCAGGCTCACAGCACACATGGCTCACCACGGTGCTTGCCTTCATCGCAGTTGTGCTTGCGACCATTAACGTAGTGGGTGGATTTATGGTAACAAACAGAATGTTGGCAATGTTCAAGAGGAAGGACTAAAGAATGTCACCTGCAATAGTAAACATAGCATATTTAGTAGCGGCATCACTGTTCATTTTCGGACTGAAGGGACTGACGCATCCGAGGACTGCTGTCAGGGGCAACATGTTGGGCGCACTCGGAATGCTCCTTGCTATAGTCGTAACGCTCCTTGATAAGAGCATCGTCGGTTACGGCGTAATTTTCGCCGGTATTGTGATTGGCGGCGGCATTGGCGCCGTATTGGCAGTGAGAATACAGATGACAGCCATGCCTCAGCTCGTGGCGATTTATAACGGTTTCGGAGGCGCTGCCTCTGTTCTGGTAGCGGGCGCGGCGCTATTTGAAATAATGGTAGCGGGAGACGCAAGCCCAATACCGCTTGACGCTCAGTTCTCAATAGCCACTTTTGCCTCGGGTCTCATAGGAGCCGTAACGTTCTCAGGAAGCCTTGTAGCATTCGGAAAGCTTCAGGGGCTTACCAACGAAGGCTCTGTTCGTTATCCGGGCGATCAGATNGTTAAAATAGCTCTNGCAATAGTACTCGTAATATTCGGTGTTTTGATGGTCCAGTACGCNGGCTCTTCTGCCCCTTACTGGCTTATGGTTTTAGTGGCGCTGGTAATCGGCGTTTTGGTAGTTATCCCGATCGGCGGTGCCGATATGCCGGTCGTAGTAGCATTACTAAATTCATTCTCAGGTCTTGCAGCCGCAGCTACCGGATTTATTCTTTACAACACAGTTCTTATCGTTGCAGGAACACTGGTCGGGGCTTCAGGGCTTATCCTGACGATGATTATGTGTAAGGCGATGAACCGCTCGCTCCTAAACGTCATATTCGGAACTTTCACGGTAGTTGACGACGGTCCTTCCGCGGATGAAGTTTACGCAGGCAAGGTAAAGTCAACTTCACCAGAAGAGGTTGCCATGCTGCTGTCAGGGGCAAAGAGAGTGGTTGTAGTCCCGGGGTACGGTATGGCGGTTGCGCAGGCGCAGCATGCTGTGAGAGAGCTTTTCGATATATTAGAAGAACACGATATTACAATGGAATTCGGCGTGCACCCTGTAGCGGGACGTATGCCTGGACACATGAACGTACTATTGGCAGAGGCCGATATACCCTACGACAGGCTTAAAGACATGGATGAGATCAATCCAAGCTTTAAGCAGATAGACTGTACTATCGTTATCGGAGCAAACGACGTAGTAAACCCTGTAGCCAGGACAGACCCCGACAGCCCGATAGCGGGTATGCCTATACTTGACGTTGACTATTCAAAAACCGTGGTTGTAATAAAAAGAAGCTTAAGCCCCGGATTTGCCGGAATACCTAATCCGCTCTTTGCAGCCGACAACACTCTTATGCTCTTTGGCGACGGTAAGAAGATGGTCGAGGAAATGGTAAAGTGCGTTAAAGAGGAATTAGGCTAAGGGCTCAAATTTCAAACGTCAGCTTATTGTAAATTTTCCCTCTTTATCCTAATCCCAAGTTGTAATGTTCGGATATATCCTCTGTATTTCGAGGGGTCGATGCGAGTCTTTATTGTAAAGCCTGAGGAGTATTTCTTTCGTTCTAACTCTCTAACTTTCCGTCCCATTTTATGATCTTAAAGTCAATCACGAAGAAGGCGTAGAACACCGGTACGAGTATAAGCTCGATTATTGTGGCAAGCGCCAGGCCTCCTATCTGAGCGTAGCAAAGCGGCTGCCACAGAGGGCCGCCGTCTATGGCGAGCGGGAACAGCGCGAGTATGGTAGCGCCCACGGTTATAAGTATAGGTCTCAGACGCTCAATCCCAGCGTCCAAGAGCGAGTCTTTGAATGGCTCACCTTTTTTATGCATCTCCTCTATGTAATCGAATAGCACAATTACATGGCTCACGATTACGCCTATTAGAGCTATCATTCCGAGAAATGCCATAAACCCGAAGGGCTCGCCCATAATGGCGATTGCGATCAGCGAGCCTACGATCCCGTAAGGCACAGCGGCGAATACCAGGAGCGGTTTAACGGCGTTTCCAAACTGAAGCACAAGTGCCAGGAATATTCCAATGACGGAGATCAAAAGCACCATGGTCAGGTTTCTGAACCCCTGCTGCTGCTTTGCCCTCTCGCCCGCCCAGATGAGTTCGTATCCCGGAGGGAGATTGTCGATGAATGCGTTTATTTTCTTTTCCGCTTTCTTCAGTATTGTCGAAGGCAGCTCTCCCGGAGCCGGGAAAGCGATTACCGTAAGAGCGCGGAAGTGGTTTCGTCTTATGACCCTAGAGGTATCCATAGAGTGATCGATATCGGCCACTTCAATAAGAGGTATCTTGGTGTCGTTGGTTATTCCGTATACGTACATACTCTTTAGATCAGAGAGCTCGGAGCGCTCGTCAACTCTGAGTCTTGCCATAACGGGGATGTTCTTGTCACCTTCTTTATAGGTAGTGAATTCAAAACCGCTGAGCG
>JGI24023J19991_10002063_pt1 | contig 14921 bp, 11 predicted proteins | sample Cruoilmetagenom1_FD_19991 | JGI IMG/M metagenome (IMG submission 19991) | reverse complement strand
AGTTGCTTCAGGCATGGATGCGGTAACACAACTACTGGAATCTTATGTTTCTACAAAGTCTACCCCATTTACAGATCTTCTTGCTTTTTATGGTCTTAAACTGGCTGGGAGAAGTTTGCCAAAACTTGTAGAAAATGGTGATAATATAGAAGCCCGGGCAGATATGGCTTATGCAGCATATTTATCCGGAATAACTCTTGCAAATGCAGGTCTCGGAGTTGTTCATGGAGCAGCTTCAGTATTGGGATCAATGAGATCTATTCCACATGGTGTTCTCTGCGGTACTCTTCTTGGTTCAGCAACAGAAGTGATTGTTGAAAAATTAAGTAGCAGTAATGATCCTGGAAATAAAGAAAGTTTAAAGAAATTTTCAAAAGCTGGAACTGCATTGACTGGTATTGTAAATAATAATGTTGAAGAAGGTTGTAATAATCTGATTAAAACACTTAATAACTGGGTAGAAAAATATCAGGTGCCTCGATTATCAGAGTATGGTTTTAATGAAAAAAATCTTTTTGCAGCATCAAAAATAACCGGATTAAAGAATACTCCATGTATTTTAGATTCAAAAGAATTATTAAGCATATTAATGACCAGGCTATAAAGATCTATATATTGATCATACATTATTGCTTTTTTGTGTTAATTTGGTTAACATCCTGATATCTGAGCTTAATAAGGGATGATGGAGAAAATAATTGCAGTGTAAAAAAGAAATCTACCGGATTGTTCTATTATTTTCAATTTTAATCCTAATTTTTAACTTCCAATCATGTACACTTAAACAAACTTTAAACATAAATAAAGAAGGTGCCGGGGATATTGACTTTGAACTTATTCTTGCACCATTCTTTGTAGAAGTTGCTGAACAACTATCTGAGCTCTTTCCTGGTGAGGGTGAAAAACCTAATAGCAGCCAGAGTATATTTGAAATTGAAAAAATAAGAGAAGACTTTTCGAAAAACAATGGTTCCAGTTTAAAAAAACTTGAAAGTCCTTCTGGTAATATTTTACAGGGAACTCTATTATTCGATGATATACAAACAGCTTTAAATGGTTCGGGTACAAATAATATAATGGATATTTTTAGTTTTTCTACTAAAAATAATATCAATACTTTATCTGTTGAAATAAATTATAAAACTGTTGAACAATTTTTATCAGCCAATCCGTCAATGGATTCTCCTCTAATGGAAAGTTTTGGACCTATGGCTAATAAAGGGCTTGGTAGTGAAGATTATCTGGATATGATGCAATTTGCCCTTGGAGATGAAAGCAGGATTGGTATTAAGGAATCTTATCTGCTTATTGATATTAATGTTGATGGTAAAATACTTTCTCAAAGTGGTGGTTCTGTAATAGATCAGGATACTGTAAGGTTTAATATTCCTTTACTAAGAATTCTTTTACTAGATGAGCCTGTATCGTTTTCTGTAAGTTTTAGTAATTAATTTCACTTTTTTATATTGAATTAAGCAGTTTCGGAGGAATTATGAGCATCGAAATCAGAGAAGTATTAACTAAAAGTGACTTGAAGAAATTTGTAAAATTCCCTTTTAAATTATATAAAGATAATCAGTACTGGGCTCCTCCATTTATAAGTGATGAAATAAATACTTTAAATTGGGACACAAATCCTGCTTTTGATTACTGTAAAGTTAAATACTGGCTTGCTTACAAAGATGGTAAGATTGCCGGCAGAATTGCTGCTATAATTAATAATACTCTAATTGAAAAATGGAATGTTAAAAAAGCCAGATTTGGATGGATAGATTTTATTGATGATGAGGAAGTTTCAAAAAAACTTTTAGATATGGCAGAAGCCTGGGCTAAAGACAATGGTATGGAATCTATTGAAGGACCCATGGGGTTTACTGATATGGATGAGGAAGGGATGCTTATTGAGGGCTTTGATGAGCAGGGAACCTACCCAATGATCTATAATTATGCATACTATCCTGAACATCTTAAAAACCTTGGTTATGAAAAAGAAGTAGACTGGCTGGAGTTTGAGATAAAAGTGCCGGATACCATTCCTGAAAAAATTGCAAGGGTAAATAGTCTAATCCTTAAAAGATCTAAATTGCATCTTTTAGAAGCAAAAAAGGCAAAAGATGTTAAACCATATATACCAGGGTTCTGGAATATAATAGAAGAGTCCTATGTGGACCTCTTTGGAACTATCCCTTTTACTGAAAAACAGAAAGAATTCTATACTGATCAGTATTTTGGTTTTTTGATTCCTGAATATACAAAATTTATCTTAAATGAGAAGAATGAAGTAGTTGCTGTCGGGTTGGTTTTTCCCTCTTTTACTAAAGCACTAAGAAAAGCCAAGGGTAGAAAATTTCCCTTTGGCTTACTCTATATGCTTCAGGCTACAAAACATCCAACAAAACTCGATTTTTATCTAATTGGGGTTAAGAAGGAATATATTGGTAATGGTGTAATATCAATTATGATGAATGAAATTAATAAAAATGCAATTAAAAATGGTATTCAGGTATGTGAAACTTCCGGAGAACTGGAAGAAAATAAGGCTGTGCAGGATATGTGGAGACATTACGAACATCGTCAACATAAAAGAAGGAGATGTTTTATAAAAACATTATAAAATATGAAAAACTTTGAAAATAAATTAGTATTTATTACTGGCGGATCCAGTGGTATTGGTCTGGCTGTTGCCAGAGAGTTTGTAAAACATGGTTCCTCTGTGCTTTTAATTGCCAGAAATGTGCAAAAACTTGAAGCAGCCAGGGATAGTCTGGCAAAAGATAAAAAAAAGCATACTAAAATAGAAATTTGTTCCATGGATATTGGGAAAAATACTGAAGTAAAGAATATTCTTTCCGGTCAATTAGAAAGTTTTGGCATACCTGATATTCTTATTAATTGTGCCGGTTTGGCTTATCCGGATTATTTTGAAAAAATACCTTTTGGCAGTTATGAAAGTACAATTTCAACTAATTTAACAGGAACCTGGAATGTCCTTTCGGCTCTTGTCCCTTCAATGAAAAGGGGTAGTCAAATAGTTAATGTTTCGTCAATTGGCGGATTTGTTGGTGTATTTGGATATACAGCTTACAGTGCATCAAAATTTGCTGTTATAGGTTTGTCAGAAGCACTTAGAGCTGAATTAAAACCAAAAGGTATCAGGGTATCCATTTTATGTCCCCCTGATACTGATACTCCGGGAATGATAGAGGAGAATAAAACAAAGCCTGAGGAAACACATGCTGTTTCCGGCAATGTTAAGCTTATTAGTGCAGAAAAGGTAGCCATGGGTTTAATTAAAGGGATTAAGAATCATAAATTTATGATAATACCGGGACTAATGGGTAAATTAACATATCTACTTAAAAGACTTTTTCCGTCATTCATTTTTGCACTAATGGACAATGATGTTCGGAAAATAAATGCAAAAAGGGAGATACAGAAAAAATGAGCAGTGATTTTAAAATATTTGATAAATGTTATGCATTTAAAGAAGCAGAACAGGCAAGAGCTGCAGGGATTTACCCTTTTTTTAAGCCTATAGGGAAAAATGCCGGAACAAAAGTTATTATTGAAGGTCGTGAACTTCTTATGGCTGGTTCCAATAACTATCTGGGACTGGCTGGTGATCCCAGAATGGTTGAGGCTAGTGTAAAAACATTGAAAGAATATGGTACAAGTTGTTCCGGATCAAGATTTATGAATGGAACTCTGGCTTTACATGAAGAGCTGGAGAATAATCTGGCTGATTTTGTAGGAAAGGAAGAAGCTCTTTGTTTTACTACAGGGCATCAGACAAATATGGGTGCTATCTCTACTCTTGTAGGTCGTGGAGATCATGTAATTACAGATAAGTACAATCATGCATCGATAATGGATGGGATATTTCTTACTGTTGGTCTTAACAAGGCAGTTAATGTGCATAGGTACAGACATAATAATTTTGAAGAACTGGAAAGGATTTTAAAATCCATCCCTGAAGATGCCCCTAAACTAATTGTAACTGATGGCGTTTTCAGTATGGAAGGTGATATTGTAGATCTTCCTCAAATGAGATTACTTGCAGATAAATATAAAGCAGCCATTTATTTGGATGAAGCTCATGCTATTGGAGTTCTCGGTGCAACAGGTAGGGGAACCACTGAACATTTTAATAATTCAGTGACTGCAGATGTTATGATGTGTACTTTCTCTAAATCTTTTGGATCAATAGGTGGTTTTGTAGCTGGTGATTCAAAGGTAATTGACTATATTAAACATTTTGCAAGACCCCTAATGTTCAGTGCCAGTATGCCTCCTGCAAATATTGTTGCAGCCTCAACTGCACTGGAGATACTTAAACAGGAGCCTGAACGAGTCCAGCGTTTACAGCAGATTGGCAGAAAGATGGCCAAAGGCTTTTCTGATATGGGTTTTGATACTGGATCTACAACAACACCTATAGTTCCTCTTGTTATTGGTGATAATGAAAAAGCATTTATATTCTGGAAAACTCTCTTTGAAAAAGGGGTATATGTTAATCCTGTAATTTCTCCTGCTGTTCCACCAAACAGAGCGATGATCAGGACAAGTTTTATGTCTACACATACAGATGAAGAGTTAAATAAAATATTGGAAATTGTTGGTGATACAGGTAAGGAATTGGGCCTAATCTAAATTATCCCGTTTGTAAATTACTTTGTATTCTATAGAAAGTTCTTTCAGTTTTTCTAAAATACTGTTTTCCAGATTAAGATCACTGCAGGAACTTCCTATATTCATTTCCAGTTTTCCTCTATAGCTGAATAATGCTGTATTTCTGCCGGGAACAGGGGAGTTGCATGGTAAAATATCAAAAGATTCAACTGCTTCAGCTAAACCTGAGGGAAGCTGAATATCTCCCATATTTGTCAAAACTCCACTATACTGACTTCTGGCAAAAATATGGTAAAATATTCTGAATAACAATTGTTTTAATACTCTGGGTAATAATCTAAAAAATATATTGCTTTCTGCTCTAAGATTACGTGACACCTGATTTTTAATTGAATCTGAGTGTCTTTCATGTCTTATATCATGTGAAAATTTTTCAATAATTTTTGGAAATGAATATACTCCCTTAGTAAGATCAAAAGAAGGTGAGTATAAATATGAAAAATTTCTAAGACTTTTTGTGGGATAATCCCTTCTTAGATTTACAGGAATCTGCAATCTGATTGGAAGATTTGGATTTGCCTTTCCGTTATTTATTTCTTCAAGGTACATTTTCTGTATGGCACATGCATAAATAGAAGACATATAGATATTTAGTGTTACATTTTCTTCTCTGGCCATTGCACGAACTTTATTCAGATCCATTACTATTCTGGTACTATAATATTTTTCAACAGAGATCATCTTTCCCTGAGGNATATANGCTGACGGATTTATTTTAACACTGGGGCCTTTTTTTGGGAAATTATTCCGAAATGCACATTCCCATTCCTCTTTAACAATTTCATCACCAGGTTTTTTTATTAAAGGGGATAGTCCTGTTTTAAATTTAGAAAGGCGTAAATATTCTGCTGTTAATGATAGTAATAAACTGAGTGTTCCGTATCCATCAGAAAGTATATGTGAAAGCTCAATGGCAATTGTCTTATCTTTTACTTTAATTCTGAAGGGGAATTTATTTTTAGTAAAATCAATATATCTGTTAGTCCATTTTGTATCTTCTTCTATAATAGGAATATCATCTGTTCTTTCGAAAATATAATCAAAAAATTGTTTTTTTAAATATACCTGAAAAAAAGGAAAAACTTTAATAACTTTTAAAAGAGCATCATTTAATTGATTTCTATCAATAGGGTTCTTAAGAGTAAGAGCTATTCTGGACATTGTTGTCTCTTTTTTTGAATTAATAGAGACAAAGATTTGTGCTGCATTATCAATTGGTATTAAATTGGGTATTGTATTAGTCATCATTTAACCTTTGGAGTAAAATTTAATAGTGGCGGTAAAATAAATAAAGTTGCCAAACAAGCTGTACTAAGTGTAAAAACTATTAATAATCCGAAATATTTTATGGGCTGAAATTGTGCAAAACTTAAAAATAGCAGTCCTGAGATGATTGATAGAGTTGTTATTACTATTGGCCTGCCTGAATGAATAAGTGTTTCATATACTGCAGTTCCATGATTTTCCGGATTTTTATTGATTTGCTTCTGATATTGTAAGAGAAAATGAATTGAATCATCCACACCAACACCAATAGAGATACATGAGACCATAATGGTTGTCATATCCAGGGGTATACGAAAAACAGCCATTAAAATGAGGCTGGTCAATATACCTGTCAACAGTGGTATNAGAGCAAGTATCCCTTTTAAAATTGACTTGAATGCTATAGAAGCAATAGTTCCAATAAGGATTAATGCTGCTATTGTTGATACTAAAAAATCTCTTCTCATTTGTTTTGACAGTTTAAGGAAATTCAGACTTAGCCCATTTATGTTCCATTTAATATCACTATCTAAATTATTTTCCAATATGGTTTGGATATCATTTAAAAGAGTTATTGTTCCTTCTTCATCTATAGGGAGGTTCTTTTCTTTATCAAAAGCACGAATAAGTATACTAATTTTAGAATAATCATCAGATGCAAAATTATTATCTTTGTTCAATGTTCCAAATATTCTTGAAACCAGTAGATTCAGGCCTCTTGAGTTAAAATATTCATTTTCTCCTGTCATTACTTTCCCTGCAAAATCCAAATATCCCGGAAAAGAAAAAATATAGCTTATATTTGGTAAATCCATCAATTTTTGTTCCAGATCATATATTTCTGTTATAACTTCCGGTGAAAGAAAAAATTCTTCTTCAGTTCCATCCAGCTCAATTTTAAGTTCTTCAAATCCACCTATTTCCCTTAAAAATTTATTATTATCAATAATTAAATTTGAGGATTTAGGGAAATATTTACTGGGGCTTGTATTAAACGAAACTCTGGGTAAAAGTAAAACAAATGCAAGCAGGATAAGGAATATTATTGTATAAGCCTGAATCTTTTTATTTACAATACTGGAACCAAAATTGTGTAGAAATTTTGATAAGGGGTCCTTTTCTAAATATTTAAGTTTTTTTTTCTCCGGAGCCGGTTGGAGTGCAAGAAAAGCAGGCAGCAAAGTTATGGAAAGAACAGCTGTAAATAAAATTCCAAGGGATGTAATTATTGCGAATTCCCTGGTTTGATTTATTGTTGCCAATAAAAGGCTCAGTAAGCCAACCAGTGTGGTAAAGGAGGCAAGCAGTACTGTTCCACTAATATCTGATACTGATTTAATAATAATATCTGATTTAGATTCATTACTTGTTCTTGAAAGTTTATAATATGCACTCATAACATGTATACTATAGGAGCTCCCCAGGGTTAGTACTAATGGTGGAGATATTATGCTAACCATAGATAATTTGAATCCGGCAAGTACCATAATTCCCAGAGAAAAAATAGTACCACTAATGACAATGGTTATAGGAAGAAAAACTGCACGTTTAGATTGAAATCCTAAATAATAGCTTAAAAGGATTGTTGCCAGTACAAATATAAGAAGTTTACCAAACCCATCTGTTAGAAATGTTTCTGTCTCAGCTGAAAAAGGTAATGTTCCAGTAACCACAACATCAAGGTTCTTTCTTAAAGGTGTAAGAATTTTCTCAATATTCTGCATCATAATTTTATAGTTATTATTTTTTTCAAGTAGAAAAATAACTACAAGCACATCCTTATTGGCTGATGTTAATAATCCTTCTGAATATTTTGAACTGTTTAATCTTTCAATAAATATTTCAAGATCTTTTTCATTTTCAGGAGCAACACTATTTGGAGATAATGGAACTGCAGTAAGTCTGGAACCCTTTTTTTCAAGAGTTGTAAATGAAAAAGGGGTTATAATTTCCTCTACAGGGAGAATATTTTGAAGCTTCTGATAACTATTTTGGAAATTTTGTAAACCATCTACAGAGAAAAGTTCTTTACCACTCACCATTATCAGCAGTTTGTCATATATTTTTAACTGCTCCTGATCTGTTCCTGATGTTACTTCATCAGGTAGAAGACTCTCAACATCAGATTCTATCTGCAGTTTCTTAAGAGGTAAAGAAAGTCCAATAGTAATAATCAGTATTATTCCAATAATTATCCATGGATGTTTTACACTGAATTTTACTATTGGAAGGGGACCTGGTTTCGACATCCTGATTTTTTATTCTCCTTCCAGTTTCAGTGTTATTGAAGTGGCATCACAAACCTCTGCCGGTCCAAAGTACTGAATGGCACCCGGGAATACATAAGATGATTTAATNGCCCAAATATCACGTTTTGAAACAAATTCTGTAAACGGTTTGCCTGTTAACTCAACCATAGCTTTTTTAATTACCGGTTTCATTTTCCCATGACGTTGTTCAAGATTCATCATCATTGTTACCGGGACCCCCCCTGCAGTCCATTTATCAACTGGTTTTGATAGATTGTGAATTGAAGAGATGTATCCTGTTAATTCTGAGGCTGCAAGAACATAGGAATTGTATCCCAGGGAGTAGCAATAGTCTGCATCAAAATTGGATGGGAAAGCGCATCTTCCCTCGTAACCGAAAAAATGATCCTGGGGGCTGAAACTTCCCTTATACTTTCCTTCACTTTTTAATTCATCAAGTCTGGATGCTACCATTTGAATCAATAGTTTTTCTGTTTCAATTCTTGAGACCTGCACATTACCATGAGGATCTCTATCCATTAACAACTGTCTTTGAATATTATTTGGAAGTGTTGAAAAAACATAGGATGAATCTCGGGAAAGTTCACGATTTATCCATCTGGATTGATCCTCAAAAGTATGAAGCGTTTCAAAATGTTCGGCATGATCGGCAAGAAGTGAATTTAATTCTGATATAAGTAACTTCATTTCCGGAATAAATTCTATTAAACCTTCAGGTATTAGAACAATACCATAATTACTTCCCAGTTCACTTCTTTTTACAATAATATTTACCATATCCAGAACTATATCAGTTAGAGATTTATGATCTCTTTCTATTTCTTCCGAAATAAGGGCAATATTGGGTTGTGTCTGGAGAGCACATTCAAGACAAATATGGGAAGCACTTCTTCCCATCAATTTAATAAAATGCCAGTATTTTTTAGCAGAATTAGCATCTTTTTCTATGTTTCCAATTAATTCAGAATAAGTTTTAGTTGCTGTATCAAAACCAAATGAAACCTCTATAAATTCATTTTTTAAATCACCATCGATTGTTTTTGGAACACCAATTACGGATATACCTGAATTTTTTTGTTTGAAATATTCAGCAAGGACAGCTCCGTTTGTATTAGAGTCATCTCCTCCAACTATAATTAGAGCGGAAATATCCAGTAACTTGCATACATCTTCGCAAATATCAAATTGCTCGCTGGTTTCTAGTTTTGTTCTTCCGGATCCAATAATATCGAATCCGCCAGTATTTCGATACTGATCAATAATTTCAGAATTAAGTTCAATTGTTTTATTATCCAGGATTCCTGATGGTCCTCCCTTAAATCCGATTAACTTTGAAGATGGATTTGCTTTTTTCATTGCATCAAAAAGTCCTGAGATTACATTATGGCCTCCAGGAGCCTGCCCTCCGGATAAAACCACTCCAATATTAATACTATCAGATTCTAACCCTTCCTGACCTTCTAAAGTCTCTATGAATGGAGCTCCGTAGGTTCTTGGAAAGAGTTCAGACAACTCTTTTTGGTTTGACTCTGAAGTTGTTGATCCCTTTGGATTAATTCCTATTTTATGGATATCTCCTCTAAGTACTTTAGGAAGTTTAGGTTCATATTTAAATCTTTCTACTTGTAATGGGGAATAAGACACTTTATGCTCCTGATAATATTTTGATTTGGTTAATAAGTATAACGTATTATGTATTATTTGTTTGAGTTTTTGCAAGAACCCGGGTTAAAAACCTCATAACTAATTATCCTATTTTAATTGACTATCTTAAGAGGGGTATATAAACTTTTAATATGAAACCATTCAAACTTATAAATCAGGTGCAAAAATATTCCTGGGGGACTAAAAATTATATTCCTGAGCTTCTTGGAAAAGATAAAACTGATGAACATTGGGCTGAGCTTTGGCTGGGGGATCACCCCAGGGGTACATCTGTTGCAGTTTTGGATTCAGGGAATATCCCTTTAAATGAGGTTTTTGGAAACTTCCCTAAGGATCTTTTGGGTGAAGATGTAGATAGATTTGGAAAACAACTACCATTTTTATTTAAAGTCTTATCTGCAGCGAGTCCTCTGTCTCTACAGGCCCATCCTCATAAAGTCCAGGCAGAAGAAGGGTTCAGGGATGAGGATTTAAAAGGAATCCCTATAAATGCTTATAATAGAAATTATAGAGATACCAATCATAAACCTGAAATAATTTGTGCACTTACACCATTTACAGCTATGTGCGGTTTCAGGGATTTTAAAGAAATTGTATCCAATTTTTTAAAACTAAAAAGTAATGTATTTACTGATAAAATACAGAGTAGTTTTAAAGAAAGTAAGGATAGTCCTCTTAAATTATTTTTTTCAGCTCTTATGATGCTGGATAAAGATTCTTTAGGTCAGTTAATTGACAGTGCACTCCTATGGGCAGGAGGGGAAAACTCTATAGAAGCAGAACTTATACAAAAATTTTCAAAATTATATAATAATGATCCTGGTATATTAGCACCTCTTTTTCTTAATGTTTATAATCTGCAACCTGGTGAAGCTTTATATCAGGGGCCAGGAGAACTGCATGCTTATGTAGAAGGAACCGGCATAGAGCTTATGTCCAATTCTGATAATGTTCTCAGGGGAGGGTTAACTCCAAAATATATAGATGTAGAAGAACTGCTTAAAGTTCTTAATTTCAATTATTCCGGTAAAAATATTATTATCCCTGTACAAAACTTTCCGGGTATTTTTGACTATATAACTCCATCAGATGAATTTATATTGAAATTCCTGAAGGTTGAAGACCAAAAAACGGTAAAAATGAATAATCGCAGCTCACTCGAAATATTACTATGTACTTCAGGAGATACTACTCTAAGTTTTAATAATGAATCTATTAACCTTTGCAGGGGAGACAGTCTGTTTATTCCTGCTTCTGTTGATTCATATACTCTAAAAGGGACAGGGAATGTTTTTTCTGCAGGAATACCCAGGGTAGATAAATAATGAAAATATGGGTGGATTCTGATTCCTGTCCCCGTCAGATACGTAAAATAATTCTTCGTGCATCCATGCGAGTCGAAACACAGGCAATATTTGTAGCAAACAGACAAATACCTGATGTTGAACATAAATGGTCTTCCATGCAGCTTGTTCCTTTAGGTGAAGGTGAAGCAGACAAATACATACATGAAAAATCTGATAAAGGGGATATCGCAATTACCAGAGATATTCCTCTGGCTTCAGATCTTGTAAAAAAAGGTCTTCTTGTTCTGGATGACAGGGGAAATGTTTTTACAGTAGATAATATTGGTGAGAGGCTTTCAATGCGTAATGCAATGACAGAGCTAAGAAGTTATGGTGTTATGTCAAAATCTTCCGGAGCCATGAGTAATAAGGATATTCAACAATTTGCAAATGCTTTTGATAGGGAATTACGTATTTGGCAGAAAAGTTTGTTATTTAAATAATCATGATTTAAAAATATGATTGATTTTAGACTATAAATAGGTATATTAAATGTAGGAACCAATGAAGAATAAATATTTATTAGTAGTAGCAGGATTACTTTTTTTGGTTAGTTCCTGTTCTATAAATCAATTTGCTGTACGAATTGTTGCAGATGCACTTACAAGTCCTGGTGGTGGATCTGTATTTATGACTGATAATGATCCTGAGTTCATTGCTTCTGCACTTCCTTTTGCATTAAAAACATTTGAAAGTCTTCTCCAGTCTGATCCTGANAATATTGNTCTGATTGAAGCTTCTGCCAGTGGTTTTGTCTCTTATGCTAATGGTTTTTTACAATCCCCTGCAGAANTTCTAANCTATGAACAAATAGAAGAGAAAAACAGTCTGCTTAAAAGAGCATCTGCAATGTATCGCAGAGGTGGAGATTATGCCTCTCTGGGGCTTAAGAAATTATACCCTGAATTGTATTCTGATATTTCCAATGGGAACTATTATGTACTGGCGGATATGAATAAAGATGCTGTTCCATTTCTCTATTGGAAAGCAGCAGCTCTTATGGGTGAGTTTTCTATAGATAGTTTTAATCCTGCTCTTATGATTAAAATCCCTGGAGCTGTTGCATTTGCTGTAAGAGCTTTGGAGTTGGATGAGAATTATAATCAGGGGGCTATACATAATTTATTTATTTCGATTTTTGCAAATTTACCTGAGAGTTTAATTTATCGTTCATTGGAATCAGATAAAGATTATTCTGTGCGGGAAGCTTTTAAGGCTTATTATTTAACCAGAGGGTCTTTGTTTGGGAATATGACAGTTTATGATCAGGCTTTATTTCATTTTGATTTATCAGTTAAGATATCCCGGGGATCGAGTGTTACTCCTTTTGTAGCCATAAGTTCATTGTATATAAATAATCAGGATATTGATAGTTTCAAATATATTCTTAAAAAAGCACTGGAAATTGATTTAAATTCAAATCCTGATAACATGCTTCAAAATATTATAAGCCAAAGGAAAGCTGAATGGCTTCTGGATCATATAGATGATTATTTTTTTATTCTTTAATTATTAAGGGGTTACTATGCAATATAGAAAAAGCTTCCTGTTTTTAGCTCTGGTATTAATTTCCAGTACTGCTGCTTTTTCAATAACCTTAAAAATTGGAAGTCTTGCTCCCAGGAATTCGCCCTGGGATAAATCTCTCAATGAAATTGCAGCTGAATGGAACAGGATTTCAAATGGGAGTGTTCAGCTGAAAATATATCCTGGAGGTATAACAGGAAATGAAGATGATACACTCCGTAAAATTCGATTTGGTGCCCTTGACGGGATGGTTGTTTCCACAATGGGTCTTAATAAAATATCTCTGGACCTTTTTACTTTAAGCCTCCCTTTTCTTATCAAAAACGAGGGTGAACTCAATTATGTAATGGAGAAGATGCAAAATAGGTACATGGATATTCTTTCTGAAAAGGGTTTCGAATTAATCAGCTGGACCAAAGCAGGATGGATGAATATTTTTTCCAGAGATCCTGTTTACTATCCGGAGGATCTGGAACAGCAGAAACTCAGTTTTACAACAGGTGAGGAAGTACTTATAAAAATTTTAAAAGATCTTGGATTCTATGTAGTTCCTGAAGATTCAATTGACTGGCTTTCCGGCCTCCAGAGCGGGCGTACTGATGCTCTTATACTCTCTCCTCTGGTAGCAGCTGTTTTTCAGGTTTTTCCCATTGCTGATAATATGCTTGATTTTCAGATTGCTCCTCTTCTTGGGGCTATTGTTTTCAGCAAAAGATCCTGGCGGAAGATTCCGGAGGAATACAGGCAGGATTTTATTGATGCGGCAAATAAGAAACTTATGGCTCTGGACAGTGAGTCTCGGGAGCTGGAAGAAAAGGCTCTTCAGGTGATGCTTGATTATGGATTGAAGGTTAATTCTGCAAATGAGAGAGCTGTAGATGCGTGGATAGAGCTATTTAATAATTTGTATGCACAAGAGGGGATAATCGGAACAATGGTTTCAAGAGATATTTTTAATGAATTAGTACATAATTTGGATGAGTACAGATTACAATCCGGTTCTAATGCAGATTAAAAAATATCTTATAAAAACAGAAAATATAGCTGCCTCTGTTATTTTATTATTGTTAGCTGCAGTTCCCTTTGCAGAGATAGTTCTAAGGAGTTTTTTCCGGTCCGGGATTTCTTCCGGATCCGGATATACTGTGCATCTGGTATTATGGGTAACCTTTCTCGGTGGTATGATTACTTCCAGGAATGATCAGCATCTGGCAATATCTGCAGGCTTTGATATGCTTGGTACAAGAACAGCTGCTTATGTTACTGTGTTTATCCGTACAATATCTACAATTATTACTTTTGCATTTGCTATAAGTGGGTTATCCATGATTCTTATGGCATTTGATAAAAATATGGTAATTGGTGTTTTCCCTGTAAGATTTTTAACATCGATCATACCTATAGGGTATTTTATTATCTCATATAGATTTTCACTGTCAGAAAAGATAAGCTCTACAGGACGCTGGATAATAAGAACTGGTTTTATTTTTGGATTTTTTCTTGCTTTTCCATCTGTCATTAATATTGCCTACTCTGTGATGACAGAAGTCCCTTCTTTTCTAAATACCATAAATGATTTTTATTTTATCACTGCTCCAATTATAACAAAACCGCTTCTTGTTGTTCTTGTTTTTACAATGTTTTTCGGGGCACCGCTTTTTGTTGTCCTNGGGGGTGCAGCNTATCTTCTTTTTGCAGGGTCCTGGGGTGTNCTTGAGTTAATTCCAAATGAAGCATATTCAATGCTTACAGGGCATACCATAGCAGCAATTCCNATGTTTACTCTTGCTGGTTTTATTCTTTCTGAAAGTAAAGCCGGAGAACGATTGATTGGATTATTTCAGGCACTTTTTGGATGGATACCTGGAGGACTGGCTGTTTCAGCAGTTCTTGTGTGTGCCTTTTTTACAACCTTTACTGGTGCTTCGGGAGTGACTATTCTTGCTCTTGGGGCACTTCTTGGATATATTTTGATGGGAAGCGGAGGTTATAAAAAAGGATTTACTCATGGGCTGTTAACAGCATCGGGCAGTATCGGACTTCTTTTTCCTCCAAGCCTTCCCATAATTTTGTATGCTGTTATTGCCCAGATAAGTATTAAAGACTTGTTTATAGGCGGGATTATTCCTGGTTTACTTATGGTTTCTATTTTATCAGG
>JGI24023J19991_10002060_pt1 | contig 14935 bp, 10 predicted proteins | sample Cruoilmetagenom1_FD_19991 | JGI IMG/M metagenome (IMG submission 19991) | reverse complement strand
CCGTATGTCAAAATGAACGACATCATAAATGCCGTCGCTAATGCGCCTGCGAAATTACCAACAAACACTAAACCCCAATTACGAAACACTTGACCCACCGTAACACCGGGTCTTTTGTCTAAAAGAGCAAGCGGAACAAGCGTAAACACACCTGTTAACAAATCAAATTTCATTAAGTACAGCATGATAAACCCAACAGGGAACAATATAGCGCCCGTTAAAGGCGACCCCGTTTTAACAGCAACGGTAATAGCAAAAATGGCCGCTAACCCTAAAATGGCACCCGCCATAAAAGCACGAATAAATGTGTCTTTTGTCGACATGTAGACTTTGGATTCTCCAGCATCTACCATTTTTGTTACAAATTCACTTGGTTCTAAATACGACATCTTTTAATACTCCAGTTTTTACAATTAATAAATTTTTTTAGTAACTTTTATAGGGTAAAAATTTCCCACTCATCACGATATTCACCCGGTCACCATTCGAATTGGGCTCGCGCTGCAAATCCATGTTGAAATCAATCGCGCTCATAATCCCATCCCCAAACTCCTCATGAATCAGCTCTTTGAATGTTGACCCGTACACATTAACTAATTCATAGAAACGGTAAATGAGGGGGTCAGTAGGGATCTCTGTTGCCAAAGAACCTTTATAAGGAACGACTTGAAGCTGAGTGATGGCAATCTCTGGCAAATCTAACAACGTACCAATTGCAACAGCCTGCTCCTCATTAAGCGTCATTTGCCCTAACAGCGCTGCTGTTGTCCACTCCTTACTCATACCAATTGCTTGTGCCAACTCTGACCAAGCCAATTTCTTTACAGCTTTTTGTAATACGATTAATTCAGTCACTTCAATACGCGTCATATCGGCTCCTTATAGCCTTGTTAAAATGGTAATAGGAAAAATTTAATCGGGTTTTATCAACCCTTGACGCTGGTAAATGCAAAGAAGATGCCAAATATTACCTAGACTTATTAAGACATTGATATATAAGATATATATCAAAAAAACCTTTATCACATAATTGTTTGATTGATATACAATAAGAACACATGGTGCAGCGCGGCACTTTTTTGGTGCGCTTATTCTTTTTAAAGAAAGTATCCGTGACACAAGCTGCACAGTTTCTTTCTAATACGCTGCGGTGAATAAAATTTAGCTTCCAACAATCCTTTTTTCGTTTGTATCAATAGTGATAATCGACACGAATAACTCACTTTATTGACCTAGATAGGTAAACAAAAAAGCAGGTTTATAAAAATGATACGGTATTTTGTTTTTTCTAAAACAAAATAATATCCAACACATTTGAGCCTTAATTTAATTGCCGTACTTTTCTCTCACTTACATAGACTTTTAAATCTATTCTTCAGGCACGTAAACGAACGATCCATCTTTCATTCGGTAAGCAACGCCTGCCTTATTGCCTTGCCCTTTGCCAATAGCATCTGATGCTTTGTAACGTTCTATTTTTTCACCTTTTTTAATGATCATTTCCATATTGGCCTCACCAGGATTCTTAACGACCGTTACATCATCATCACTGAATGGATTCAGTGGATTTTGTACAATAATAATCAATAACGCGGCGATTAGAACGAGGAAAACATCAATCAAGTTAACAATGGATAAAATAGGGTTTAGCTCTTCGTCCTCTTCTAGAATTTTAAGTGCCATAGCTACTCTCCAATTTGTTTTTCGATATAAACCAACTCTTCAGCAAACCAACGCTTTTTCACTGATGCCACCCAAAAAGTGAGAGATGCAGCCGCAAGGCTGATCGTTACCGCCGTAAAAGCGACACTGAGGTGATTGCTCATTTCGAATGAGTTATTCTCTTGTAGCGCAATAAGTGCAGGCCCCATGGGTATTAATGTAGCGATTAACCCAAGCATTGGCGTAATACGCGTGACAATACGGACAGTTTCTAGCCCTCGTAACGAATAAACCTCCATCTCATGGAATGTACGCTCTGAATGGCTTAAAAAGTACGCCATGATAGGGTAACCTTCTTTCGATTCATTTGATAACGGCGCCTTTTTTCGCAGCCACCACAAAGCGAGAAGCCTACCAACTTCAAACAGCGAATAAATAAACGCCACATAAACACCCACTAAAACAGGCATCAATAAAAGCTGTGATATGTCATATGCAATAGAATCCATTGGTCTTATCCTTTAAAATTTGTATAGCGTTTAGCTTCGAAAACATAGCCCAGCAACACGGTAACCAGCAATAGCAGCCCCAGCCAGTACATCGTCCAGTCGTCTTCAGCCTCATTTGTTTTTTCTGGTTGTTTCTCCAGCTTCACCCCTTCAACTTCAACTGTTTCCGCACTGGCTTCTGCTGACGCATTCGCCGCTTGTTGAGGTGGGTTTGCCTGACGTTCGTTTAATTCTTTAAGCGCAGAGACATCCAAACCAAAACCAACGGCTTGCTCTTCTAAGAATTGTTTAAACTTTTCATTCGGCGTATACACATCATTGTCTTGAATAATTTCTAGATACTTTTCAGTTAAGGCTTTAACCGTTTCTTCCGACGCCTCCCAATACCCTTTACGTACGGCTTCAAGCATGCGTTCAGAAATTTGCGCAACGGCCGCGGGCTGTACTTCTTTAAACCATTCATCCACACCTAGCTCTAATTTATCTTCAACATAAATTTCGAACATTTCTTGCCATTGATCCGCCCTAACCGCTTCAGGTGACATCACATTCCAACCCCAAAAATTATTCACCACATCAACAATTTCTAATGCACCTGAATACCCTTCATCCATCATTTCTTTTACCCAATTAGGATGGTAATAACGTGTACGAAGTTCTTTAGCGATAAATTCTGCCGCCGTTTCATTTTTGAAGTTTTTGGTGTCGCGCAAATTAGCGATATATAACTCAGGTGTTGCACCGTCCAAATACCGAACAGCTTGACCAATACCCCCTAGATATTCGAAGGGGTGATCAACCGTTAAGATACCGTGTAAATTAGAGCTTCTTGACAGTACTGCCGCCTTGGTTCCTTTCAGATTTTCTGCAAACAAGTCGAAGTTCTTAAGTTTCACGTTTCGCGTACCCGCTTCTGTACCAAACAAATGGCCCATTCGTGACAGGTAGGTTTTAACCATCGATTCATCAGAATCCCACGTGTCACTCGCAAGGGTCGCATCAGGCAAGTTTGTTCCATAGACGCCACTTTCATTTGCGAAAAACCGCACTCTTGAATATTTAGCGGCTTCGTCTTCTTTAAAGCCTTGTTCAACTAACTTTTCTTTTAGCTCATCAGCGTGTTGTTGCAAAAAGTTTTGTGGCTCACGTAACATCGCCACCTTTACGATTGCTTTGGAAATTCTATCCATCACGCCAGGCAAGTTATCTCGATATAAGCCGGTTGCGGATAACACAACATCAATTCTTGGGCGCTTTAATTCACTCATCGGAATAATATCAACGTCCGTCACTTGATCTCTTTCGTTCCACACAGGGCGTACACCCATCGTGTATAAGATTTCCGCTTCAAGTACACCAAAGTGTTTTAACGTTTCTGTTGACCACAACGAGAACGCCAATTTATCAGGGTACATACCGTGTTTTTTCTTGTAGCTTTCTATCAAGTCGGTTGCTAATGTTTTTCCTGCTTCCCACGCCGCTTTCGTTGGAATTTTTATCGGGTCAAATCCATAAATATTTTTCCCTGTCGGTACAGCTTCAGGGTTTCTAATCGGATCGTTACCAGTACCTGTTGGAATATGCTTTGCTTCCAGCGCCGCAAGCAAGTGTTCGATTTCCTTCTCTGCTAAGAAATTAGCGTAATGTTTCTTTGCCTGTTCTAAATACACTTGCACATCAGCCGAATAATTTGACAGTGTCTTGTTATCAATCAAATGTTCTTTTAAAAATTTAAACGAATTAGTTTTATAGATTTGTTGATATTCTTGAGCCAACACGTGTGATGGCTCCACTCCATCTGCGGCTTGAATATACGCTTGATCCAACATCTGAAACACGGTTAACAACAAGTGATCCGTTTCGGCAATACTGCCAAAATGATGCAAGCCCATCGGTTGCGCTGTTGCCGCTAACTCCAATAAATAATCATGCAATTTTTTATTGAACGCCTCAAAGTCTTGCAAAATCTGCTCTTCGGTCAAGCTCATGTCTTTATGAAAATCCAAGGCGACCACTTGAGCCACCATGGCCTTCTTCGTTTCTTCTTTCACACGCCCTTCATCCAGCTCACCGATTTGATGCATTTTGTCGTGAATATCCACCAGGTCGCCGTACAAACCAGCGGGCGCAAATGGTGGTGTGTTATGNGAAATNACAACNGCTTGGCCACGCCTTTTAGCNATCAGCGCCTCACCCGTATTCGCAACACTATAAGGGTAAACAACCGGCGTACTGCCGATGGTTGAATACGAATCATCGTATGCCCACAAACCGCGCTCTTTACCGGCCAACCATTCTTGCGTACCGTGCGTACCGACATGAACAATAGCATCGGTTTTGAAACCATCAACAATGTAGTGATACACCGCTCTATACGCATGGTGCAACGGGACTTTTTTGTCGTGTGAAATGTCTTTTTCGCGGTCACGCCGTGAACCACGGTTTGGCTGCGGCATCACAATCACATTACCCAGTTTCAAACGCGGCACGACGAAATACCATGTACCATCATCATTGATAGATAGGTAGTTATCCTCTGGATCACCCCATGTTTCTTGTATCCAGTCTTGCTGGCTTTTGGGAAAGGTCGTTAACCATTTTTTATAATCATCAACAGGGATTTTTTCAGCTAAATCTTCGGCTAATAAATCACGCAGGGCTTGATCATTATCGACCCTATAATACGGCTTGATCAACTTCTTAACTTGTTTAATCAGCGTGTCTGGGTCGGTATAAGGTACGTCATAACCCGCCTTTTTCATTTCCACGAACGTATCAGCTAAGCTCTCGGGAATATTTAGGAATGACGCACTAAAGTTTTCCTCTCCATCGGGCGAATTCCACGTAACAAAAGTGACTTTTTTGTCTTTGTTTGCCATTTTCTTGAGGCTGACATAATTCAATGCTCGGCCCAACATCAGATCCATTTGCTCGGGTACAGCCACGTACTTTTCATCTGACTTACGTTTAACCGCGACAATATTTGGGGTAATACGCCCTGCTATTTCTGGCAAGGCAATAAATGTTGGCGAAAATACAAACGACATACCTTGATCATCTTTAAGGTAGTCGTCGTAATCACCCGAGCGATACAGCATCGCCTGCATCACCGGAATATTAAGCGTTGTCATCCATTCCTTCTGTTTAGCCACAGAGGTATACATGCCGGCAAAATTAATCATTACATCAATGAATAATTTTTTTTCCTCTTCCTCGCCTTTTGTGTGTGTATGGTGCTTTTCATCATGGCTCGTGCGATATAAGAGCGCATCATTCTTCTCCGCCTCATTCGGATCATAGAAGGCCACCGGCAAGGCTCCAGATTTTTCAATGCGTCGAATCAAGTCATCGATGTGATTCGTCATATCATCTGCAATGCGCAGCTGATGAAAACCAACACCGACAACAGGAATATTCTCTTTAGGTTTTTTCCACGCCAAGTACTCTTCTAGCGTAGCAAAAACTAACTGCGGGTAATCAGGGTGGTAAATACCGTTATCCGGAAAAATAATCGGTGGCTCAGCCACTTTATCCGACACCTTAAAGACATCATTATTAAGATAATCAAATAAACGATGGAAGTTTGCTTGCCCCCCATTATCGTAATAATTAAAAACCGTTTGAGCCTGTGTAGGCGCCAATCCTTTGGAAAGTCCTGGCTGAGCAAACCACAACCCTGGAAACACCTTTCCGGGGTGCTGCATGATGGCACCGCGATACTGATTTAACATCTGCGCATACTGCCCCATGTATACATAGTCAAACATCACCATGTCATACTTTCGCATTTCTGCTGTTACCGTTTCTTTATCTTGCCCCATGATAAACAATGGCTTTAACGTTACTTGATGCTGGCGAGCTATCTCTTGAAGCAATCGCGCTTTAGCAGGTTCAGAGGGTGCATTAGCAACCCATAAAATCGACGGTTGTTTAGCGTGAGCAATGCCGCTGATAAACAACAACGTTAAACCAAGCCATACCAGTAACATTTTTTTCACGCGAACACCTTCAATTTTATAAAGGCGGTAATTTAAAGCAAGCCAACATAAAGATGAATGTGACATATTGTCGCACCGGCTAATTTATAAGACCCTGCGACAATATGTCACATTCTATTTCAGCATTAACCTTAATAAAATTCACATCTTAAAACGTGTTCGTCACATATTCGTACACGGTCTAATCACTCAATTTTTCACGTTAATCATTATGTCTGAAGTGCTCGCCCAACCCACTGAAAAAGAAAAACGCGCCCTAAGCCGAAAATTCTACCAACTGATTATCCGCTGGCACTTTTTTTGCGGCTTGCTTTTCATCCCACTCACCATCATCATCAGTGTGAGTGGCTGTATTTATCTGTTTGAAGATGAATACGAAGAATTCATGTTTAAAGAACAATTATTTGTTGAACAAGGTTCTGAGCGTCTCCCTGCTTCAGTGTTATTAAACAACGCGAAACAGCACATACCCAACATGAAAGCCAGCGGGTTCAAATACTTTGACGACCCAACGAGAAGCGCACAAGTAACGTTCCGCTCTGGCCCCAGCATGCCACATCATGGTGCGCCACCAAAAACCAGCATGGAATGGGCCGGTGATGGTCCTGAAAAAGTAGCTGTCGTTTTAGAAAGCAAAAGAACTACCCTTTACATCAACCCTTATAATGGAAAAGTATTAGGCACCAACACAAATGGTGATACACTCATGTCGTTCATGAAAGACTTACATGGCAACTTACTCGGCGGCAAATTTGGTTCTCTCTTCGTCGAACTAACCTCCTGCTGGGTCATTATGCTAATGGCTACCGGTATTGTGATGTGGTGGCCCAGAGGCAAAGTCGGCATTAGAGGTACGCTTATCCCTCGCCTCAACGAAAGTAATCGCGTCTTTTGGCGCGACCTGCACGCCGTACCCGCTTTTTACTTTTCATTCCTTATTATCTTCTTAGTGATTAGCGGATTACCTTGGACGGAAGTGTGGGGCGATGCGTTCCATAGCATTCAACGAAACCTTGGAATGAATGCCCCTGCTGGCTTTCATTCACGTTCATTAAAATCAGATGCCAGTAATTCAAACAAAGGTCAGATATCGCTCGATTACGTGATCGCCGAAGCTAAGGCACGCGATTATAGCGGTGAAATTAAGATTAAACTCCCTAAAAACAAAACGGACACCTATGCCATCTTGCAAGATTCAGATGACCCTGCTGCTCGCGAATCCATGCACTTCGACCAATATTCCGGCACCGTACTGTCAGCCAGTGAATGGAGTAAAATCCCCATCATGGCTAAGGCCGTTACTTACGGTATAAAACTCCACAGAGGCGAATATTTTGGCGTGTGGAACCTAGTTCTTGCCCTTGTCACCACGCTCATTCTCATCTTCATGTGTGTCTCAGGCATCGTGTTATGGCTTAAGCGCCGCCCTAATGGAAAACTTGGGGCACCAAAGCGTCCAAGGAATTACGAAGAACCTGGTTGGCTAATATGGACAACCGTTGGTTTTGCAGCCTTTATGCCACTACTGGGCGCATCGTTGATAGCATTCATTGTTGGTGATTGGTGTTATGCCAAGGTGCAAAAAACTACTGCATAAAAACACAAAACTGTCTTTATGTAGCGAATTATCTAGCCACATTTATTTGAAGTTTTACCAATGAATGATAAGAGGTATATCTGGCCTAAAGTCTTTAGAAAGGCCTAATTGGCTTTCATCAAAAGTGATTTCCATTAAATGTTCATTACCTGTAGCAATAGTCAGCCTAGCGACCTTGCCTACAATGTTTAAAACATCAGATGCATCCTTAGCTGTGGTGTGAATTTTTACGTTGTTTATCGCTTTAAAGGTTCTTCTTGCCATTTTTTTACTACTGACTTCAATGAATGGTGCATAAATACACAGTGGTTCAATAAAGTTTTTCGAATTTATGCCGACATGAAATGACATGGGTGGCAAAAAGTAATCGGGCTGATAACTCCAACCATCGAATGGCATCTTTTTGTGTGCATTGGTCTTCTTTCTTAAAATTATTCCAAAAGGGGAAAAGAGCGAATTTTCCGTACGTTTGAGAAAATGTAAGTCCCGCCCAGGGCCGCTCGCTGCTTCTTCAGCATCACGAACCCACAATAACTCCAACATACCATTGGAGAACTCAAAGCGACGGTTTGATGTTCCTTGTCCCTTATGGTCTCTACTAAAGCTTTCTTCCATGCCGATAGAGAGCAATAAATCCGCGACGATAGCTCCTGGTCTAACAAGAATAAAAACATGATCAAGTTCTAAGTTCATATCAATTCTCGTGGTGGTTGGCTTCGGTATTGTTATTTCCTCTTAAGTACAGTGAGCTGCAATTTGCTCAATATGTCGGTGATCTGTTCCACAACATCCGCCAAGTACATTTATATGTGGACAATTCTCCCGAATTTCAGCAAATTGCTGCCCTAATTCATATGGGTTGCCATCGTCTAATTCTTCTGCTTCATCTAACTCTGCATGACTACAACTTGAAGCATTTGCTCTTATCGCCCTAAGTCGGGCAACACAGTATTCATCATTAAGTATGTCAAAAAAGTGTGTGGGATGAGCGCAGTTAAGCATGTAATAAACGGGGCCATTATTAGTTGCTTCATCGACTGTTTTAATCGCTTCACCCAAGGATTCACCGGTTGGTAATTTACCATCCGTTTCAACAGTAAATGAAATACACACGGGTAAATTAAATTGCTTTGCAGCCAATGTTACGCCAATCGCTTCATCAATATAATTAAACGTAAGCGCAGAGACCAAATCCACATTGGTTTGTGAGAATGATTCAATTTGGGTTGAGTGATATTGCTTCGCTTCTAAGGCTGTCATTAATGTACTAGGCGTATAACCATCCCCCCTTGGCCCAATACAGCCGCTGATAATAATTGGCGAACTTTCGGTTTCATACTGACCTCGAACGTGTTCAATTTGTTTTACCGCTTTAAGGTTAAATCGATGAAGCTCATCGGTTGAATCACCTATGACTTTTCCCCAGTCTGGGTTTGCACGCCAAGTAGGGGTCTCCAAAATAAGGCCGACATTAAATCGTTGTGCCAATTTGACATAGCTCTCATAATATTCATGTAGCGTCGCATAACCTTCTTGCGTGCGCAGCATATCGTATGACGCAAATTCTGGTAAATCTATCTTTTTATTAAAAATAATATCTGTTTCCATGCCGCCATCAGTAATGCAAAACTTGCCGGATAACTGGGGTAAATTAGATTGATAAATAGACATTTTGTGCTCCTTCAAAATTATTTTAGGTTCGATATAAATTAGCAAATCTTCGAAGTTTTAGTTTACTCAGCAGTTATAAAAGCATCTAGTGAGCTAGCGGTGCTTTTTTATAATTATTTTTGAAAGCTTTTATAATACAATTACTTATAGTGTAACGTTTCTCGAACTATCCGAAATGCTGTATTTAATAAATAGGAAAACTTTACTTGGGGTACAGTAAAAATGGCTACAAAAGGTGACGCAACAAAAGAAAAGTTAATGGATATTGCTGAGCGACACATACTTGCTAATGGTTTTGCAGCTACCTCGATTGACGCTCTTATTAAGGGAGCAGGGATCACAAAAGGCGGCTTTTTTTACCATTTTGATGGAAAAAATGCTCTTGCTTATGCACTAATGGAACGTTACCGAGAGCAAGATACCCTTATATTTAGTGGTTTATTCAAACGAGCAGAAGAGTTGACGGATGACCCGTTGCAGCAAATGTTGGTTTTCGTAAAGTTATTGGCTGAAATGATGGCCGATTTGGAAGGCTTGCATCCCGGCTGCTTAATTGCATCTTTTACCTATGAATCACATCAAGTAAACGACGAAGTACGAGCAATCACCGCTGATAGCGTGAAAGATTGGCGAAGGCTATTTAAAACACAAATTGATAAAATCAATGCTAACTATACTGCAAACGCAGACACTAGCAGTGACAATCTGGCCGATATGCTATCTACAATCATTGAAGGAGGCATCATCGTCTCTAGAGCTGTTAATAAGCCTGACATTTTAGTTCAACAGTTGATGGAATACCGGAACTATATTCGTTTGCTTTATAGTCGTTAGTTCAATTTTATGTAAACCTAAAAGCATCACTTACCCCCCCTTTTACAGCTTTATTGAAACTCTTAAATACCCGACATCATTCATGTTGAATCAGATTATGCGACAAGCCATAACCACAAAAAATAAAAACGTAGCCACACGAACTATTTAATTGTCGACTCTAATGACTCTAACGCCGAATTAGCACTGGAAAACAACCGGCTTTTTCCTTTTTCAAGCAGCAGATACAGGCAAGGGATTAATATCAATGTAATAAACGTAGCAAACATCACCCCAAAGGCCAGTGAAACCGCCATAGGGATTAAAAATTGAGCTTGTGTGTTATCGCTAAACATAATGGGAATAAGCCCAATAAACGTGGTTAACGACGTCAGCAAAATCGCTCTAAAGCGGATACAGCCCGCTTGCTGAATAGCATTCAACAACTGATTGCCTTTACCACGGTGTTGATTAATGTAATCCACCATCACCAAACTATCATTCACCACCACGCCCGTGAGCGCCAACATACCAAGAACACTCTGGATGGATAAATCAATCCCCATAATAACGTGGCCACCCACAGCGCCTAAGATACCAAACGGAATTGCTGCCATCACAACAAACGGTTGGATATACGATTTCAAGGGAATCGCTAGCATGGCGAACATAAAAAACAAGACCAACGTAAAGCCCCAAAAGAGGCTATCAAACGTTTCTTTTTCCTCTTTTGCCTCACCCACAAAATCATAGGATATGCCCGGGTACTCTAGTAACAACTCGTTAACCTTCGCTGCCAATTCTTTTCTTAATGGCGGCAAATTAACGGTTTTACGGTTGGCTTCTGCCAATACATGCAGGGTTCTAAAACGGTCCGTATGATGAATAACAGCAGGGCCACGCGTGTACCCGATAATCGCTACGTCTTCTAGGGGAATATTATCCCCCGTACTGGTTTTTACCAGCAATGATTTAAGGTTCTCTAACGAATCACGTTCCCCTTTCGGATAGCGTACAAACACTTTAACTTCGTCCCTACCCCGTTGAAAACGTTGGACTTCTTGCCCATGAAACGCCCAACGCACTTGATGCGCCAAGTCAGACAAACTGATGCCAAGCAATTCAGCTGATGGTTTTAATTTAAGTTCTAATTGCTCACTGCCGGCATCAAAATCATCTTGAATGTCGTATAAACCATCGTACGTTGATAATAAGGATTTTAATCGCGCAGAAATAGCTGTGAGTTGAGCAAAATCATCCCCATATAAAACAATATCAACCGCTGCCCCTGCGCCGTGTATATAGGAGCCTATCGTCAAACTTTTTGCGCCTGGAATATCGCCAACCATTCGTCGCCACTCAGCGGCAACGGCCATGCTTGATATTTTGTTTTCACGAAGTTCTGGCGGAATAAGTTCCAACATAACCCGCCCTGTATTAGACGCAATACCCATACGCGAACTGGCGGTTGTCCCCACGCTTGAGAAAAGGTCAGTTATTATCGCATCCCCTTCTTCTTCATATTTATTTTTCAATGTCAGCGCGGCATCTTCAATTTGTTTAATATAGCGTTGAGTGACATGAAAAGGCGTTCCGACAGGCATCGTTAAGGTTGCTCTAGCCACTTCACTTTGCACCCTAGGGAAAAAGTTAAAACGCAACCAACCCGACGTAACGACACTCATTAAAATTATAAAAACGGCAATAAACACAGAAACCGTTAAAACAGGGCGATTAATACAGCGTTCTAATAAGGGCCGGTATACTTTGTTAATAAACCCATTAACACCGCGCGATACAAAGTCTTGTGCCGCCGTTAAAAAAGGCACCGTTTTTTTCTTTAACGGGTAATTAAGGTGAGAGGGTAAAATTAACTTACTTTCAATTAATGACAAAAAGAGCACAGGAATCACAATCGCTGGAATCATCGAGAACAAGGCGCTTCTATCCCCTTCCATTAAGAGCAAGCCAGCAAACGCCACCATAGTTGTTAGCACACCAAACGTTACCGCCGCGCCCACTTCACGCGTACCGCTAATAACCGCTGTCGTAGGGTCGCCACCCTTCTCTAAATGCCGATAGATGTTCTCACCCGTCACAATGGCATCGTCAACAACAATACCTAAGACCAAAATAAACGCAAAAATACTCGTGTAGTTGATGGTAATGCCAAACATCGGCATAAAGGCAAATGCACCGATAACCGAAATCGGCATACCGATAAGCACCCAAAAAGCCAGTTGAACCCTTAAGAAAAGACTCAGCAAAATAAACACCAACAAGCCACCTTGTACGGCATTTTCAATTAATGAGTTAATGCGATTATTTATGTATTTAGAACGATCCCGCCAATAACTAATATCAATCTCGTCAGGATAAATATCAGCGGCTTTGTCGATATAATCCCTTACCTTTTTTGCAATCGTAATCGCATCTTGCTCCCCCACGCGATACACCTCAATGGTGATACACTTTTTACCATTAAATTTATTCAGAATGGGTTGATCTGAAAAACCATCATTCACACTGGCAATATCTCTCACCCGGAGTAATGTGCCGTCTTTATTAGTTTTAATAACGATGTTGCCAAAATCACGCCCTGTATATGCCTGCTTATTGGTTCTGATGGACAGTTCACGTTCGTTTGACTGTATGGAGCCCGCCGGCAAACTGAGTGAAGAACGACGAATAGACTGCGCTATATCACCCAGCGTCAAACCATATTCTCGCAGTGTTTTTTCAGACGTATTAATGGATAGTTCAAATGGCCTCACACCTGTTAAATCAACCTGTGTAACACCATCAATTGCGGCTATATCATCCCTAACCCGCTGCGCAACACTTTGTAATTCTTTTTCGGGCAAATCAGCTACAACCACAACACTAATCACTTCAAAACGACGCGACATGACACCCACTTCTGGAATTTCCATGTCATCAGGGAAGTTACGAATCATATCAACACGGGCTTTTACTTCATCAACCACCTCGCGGTATTTAAAGCCTTCATCTACCTGCATTGTGACGGACGCGCTACCACTTGAAGCTGTCGCACGAAGTTCGGTAATACCCGGTAAATCGGCTATCGCTTCTTCAATTCGGCTGGCGACAGATTCTTCCATATCAACCGGTGTTGCACCGGGGTAACTGGCCTTAACAAATAAACGCTTACGTTCGTATTGAGGTGATGACTCGACAGGGACTTTATTCATTGCGAACAAGCCCGACAAGACAATCGTCATCAACAATAAATTTGAGGCGACTTTGTTTCGAACAAACCAGCCAATAAGCCCATTATTATTCATGATGCATTCCCTGCTTTGTCCGAACGTGGCGACCCTTTACCTTGCCCCTTTACGTGTTGCGGCGTTTCACCAACTAACCTTACTTTTGTTCCATTGGCTGAAAAAGGAATATAGCTTATGCAGATTCTTTCTCCTGCACTTAAACCCGCTGTTATAACGGTATTAGTACCTTCTTCTGCCAACATCTCTACTGAGCGCCGTTGTAATTTATTATCCTCATCGATAATCATTAACTCGCCTTCTCCGTTAAGCGAAGAACTGGGAATAATAAACACGCCGTTATTTTTCCGGCCTCTCAATTCCGCTTCAACGAACTGTCCAACTTCTAATGGCGGCCTGCCTTCTACCGTTTTTTGAAAAGGATTAGCAATACCCGCCACAATATATTGCTGCCGAGTATCTCTATTAATAGCACCTTCCACGCGACTAAAAAGCGCTGGCCAACGATGAATCTTCCCACCCATGGCCGCTTTCACAGCAATAGGCAATGTATTATCGCTGTCACCCAGTGATTCTCCACGGTAGACACTTGGCAAACTTAACTGTTCTCTTTGTTTCTCACTCAAGGGAAGTCGTACTTCAACTTGATCAATGGCAAATAACTTAACTAGGTCTTTATTGGCCGCGACAAACTGTCCAACATCGACGTATTGCTCCAAAATTCTGCTGGCATACGGCGCTTTTATCACGGTCCGCTTTAAATCTAATTGAGCGCGTTGTAGTACGGCTTTGGCTGAGTCCACCACTGCTTTTGCTTTCGCTAACTGGGGTTTTCTTAAAACCAAATCGGTGGGTTTTTCCGTACGTCCAAGCCTTTTCCAATTAAGGCGGGCTTGTGCCGATTGCGCCTGCTCTTCTTGATATTCAAACCGCGCTTCAGCCAATTGCGCTTCTGCGGATTTAATGGCTAGTTGGTAATCAACTGGGTCTACCTTTAATAAAACATCACCTTTTTCAAAGAAACCACCCGATCTAAATTCGTTTGAGACCCACATCACTTCGCCTGAAATGCGTGATGTTAACGTGCTCATCGTACGCGCTTCAACCGTACCTTGGGTGCGAATGGTTGACGACCAAACTTGTGGCTTAACCACCATGCTTTCCACGGTTATCGGTTTTTTTCGGTGAACATGTTTTTTCACCTCGGGCTTTGTATTAACAATAACAAACGATACCGCTAATGCAATTACTATCACGATAGCGGGTAATGCCTTTTTTTTAATTTTTGTGTACATGTGTCTCTGTCGTTTTATCCATTAATTCATCGGCTGTCACTGGGCCACCGAGAGCTAGGTATAGATTAATGCGGTTATGCAACTGTTCCTTTCTAATTTCTAACAGGCTACTTTGAGCATCAAATGCCTGCCGTTGTGTTTGTAA
>JGI24023J19991_10002056_pt1 | contig 14948 bp, 16 predicted proteins | sample Cruoilmetagenom1_FD_19991 | JGI IMG/M metagenome (IMG submission 19991) | reverse complement strand
GCAAACACCCGCTCCGCAAACGCTCATCTACCAGCGCAACAGTGCCGAGCCCCAGGTAAACCCGCCCCCCATGGCCTCCATGAGGATCAAATCACCGTGATGAATACGCTCATCGTGCACCGCCTGGCAGAGTGCCAGGGGAATCGAGGCCGCAGATGTGTTGGCGTGCCGGTCGACGGTAACGACGACTCGGTCGCTCGGCAGGTTCAGGCGCCGGGCCATGGCCTCGATGATGCGCAGGTTCGCCTGGTGCGGCACCAGCCAATCGATATCCCCCGGGGTCAGGCCGTTGGCCTCCAGGGCCGCATCAATCGCCTCGGCCATGCGCACTACCGCATGACGAAAGACTTCGCGCCCGTCCATCCGCAGATGACCGGCGGTTCCTGTGGTCGATGGGCCCCCATCTACATACAAGGCGTCGTGATGCCGCCCGTCCGAATAGATATGGGTTGAAAGAACCCCCCGCTCCTTCGGCCCGCCGTCGCTTTCGACACCCTGTAGAACCACCGCCCCGGCTCCGTCGCCGAAGAGCACGCAGGTGGACCGGTCCTGCCAGTCCAGGATGCGTGAAAAGGTCTCGGCGCCGATCACCAAGGCGGTGTTCGCCTGGCCGGCGCGGATGAAATTGTCGGCCACCGCCAGCCCATAGACAAAACCGCTGCACACGGCCTGCACATCGAAGGCGGCGCCGCGAGTCATGCCCAGTTGGGATTGTATGCGCGTAGCCGTGGCCGGGAATGTCTCGTCCGGGGTCGATGTGGCGCAAATGATGAGATCGATCTCGTCCGCCGCCATGCCGACCATACTCAAGGCCGCATCCGCTGCCTTGACGGCAAGGTCCGAGGTATATTCGCCCTCGGCCGCGATACGGCGTTCGCGGATACCCGTACGCTGTACGATCCATTCATCGGTGGTATCGACGGTCTTGGCGAGTTCCGCGTTTGTCATCACGCGAGCAGGCAAATACGAGCCGCAGCCCGTGACCAGGGACCGGCGCGCCATTATCCGGCCGCGGCTTCCGCCGAACCGGCCGGCCGCTGGACCAGCGCTGCAAAATCGGCACGGGTCTTCTCGATTATGCCATAGCGGCCCATATCAATGGCGAGACCGATGGCGTTGGCGAAGGCAAGAGCATCGGACCCGCCGTGGCTCTTGACCGCCACGCCGTTCAAGCCAAGGAAGATTGCCCCGTTGTAGCGTCGCGGATCCAGGCGCTCGCGCAGCTTGCGCAGAGCCCGGCGCGCCAAAAGGTATCCCAGCCCCGCCACGAACGAGCTGCGGAACGTGCGCCGCATATATTCGTTGACCAGCTTGGCCGTGCCCTCCGCCGCCTTCAGGGCGACATTGCCGGTAAAGCCGTCCGTGACGATGACGTCGACAGTGCCCTTGGCGATATCGTCGCCCTCGACGAATCCGACAAACTCGCCCGGCAGATTGGCCTCGCGCAAGGTCGCGCTGGCTTCCTGTAGCGACTCGTGTCCCTTCAACTCCTCCGACCCGACATTGAGTATCCCAAAAGTCGGATGCGCAATCCCCAGCACCGTGCGCGCGAAGGCATTACCCATGACCGCGAAGTCCACCAGGTTGCGCGCGTCGCACACCAGATTGGCCCCTAGATCGAGCATCAGCGACTCGCCGCGCAGGGTCGGAAAGAAGGCCGCCATCGCCGGCCGGTTTACCCCCGGCAACGTCTTGAGCACGAACTTCGACATGGCCATGAGGGCACCGGTGTTTCCCGCCGAAACAACACCGGCGGCCCGGCCATCCTGTACCGAATCGATTGCCAGCCGCATGCTGGAGGCGCGGCCGGCGCGCAAGGCGACCGCCGGCTTGTCCTCGGCACCGACGACATCGTCCGTGTGAATGAGCGTAGTGATAGCCTTGAGCCGCGGCATCTTCTCAAGCAGGGGAGCGATCCGGTCCTCGCGACCGAACACGAGATAGCTTACCTGCGGGTACCGGCGTAGGGCGATGTTGGCGCCACTGATCACCATGCGCGGCGCCGCGTCGCCGCCCATTGCGTCAAGTGCTATGGTCAGCCGATCGCTCACCCAGTACGAATTCCTGTCCTAGTGGGACTGGGGGGAGAGCCCGTCAGGCTCCTTCGATTTCGACGACCTCACGGCCGTCGTAGTAGCCACAAGCCTTGCATAGATGATGCGGACGCTTTAGCTCGCCACAATTGGGGCATTCATGGTGCGCATTGGGCGCCAAGGCGTCGTGCGCCCGCCGCATATTTCTGCGCGATTTGGATATTTTGGACTTTGGGACGGCCATCTGACGACTTTCTAAAGCATTCCGGTGATCTTACCGCGGCTTCTTAGCCAAATTCCAGCCCTGCGGCAAGCTTATGTAGGGCTTGCCCTGGGTCGGTGGATGGCCTACCCGCCGCCCTTCAGGGTCTTGAGGACCGCAAAGGGTCCCGCAGATTTCCCTGCCTCCTCACGTGCCGCCTCGGATCCCGCAGGCGACCGTATGTCGGGTGCCCGCGGATAGGGGTCCAGGGCCAGCGCGACCTGCTGCACGACGGCCTCACCCAGGTCGAGACCACGGGCCCCGATCGGTTCGGGTGGGTCCTCCGCTTCGGCGTCGACGATCTGCTCCCGCTGTGGCGGTGCCTCCGACGCCAAGACATAGAGCTGACTGAATTCCTCGCTCAGGTGCGCCGAGACGGGCTCCAGGCTCACCACACACGCCTGGGTCACGTCCGCCGTGAACCGCCCGCTGACACGAATTCCCCCTTTGCCTGGCAGTCGTTCGACGCTCAGATCGGCGCTCAAGCTATCCAGGGCCAACAAACCGAACCGGCGGACCAGCGCCGCCCGCTCCTCCTCGTTCGCGGCGATCTGCTTGACCACGGGGGTCTTGCCGAGTCCGTCAACGGCCACCAAACGGGAAAATTCAGGTGTTGGGTCAAGAAATTCGTTCATGCTGTCTCGCTGCCATGGCCTTCCGGCGGTGGGCCGAAAGCCACTGTTCCCGCCATCAAATCCTTCAAATCCTGGTCATCCAGCCCCGCTGCCTCCCGCCGTATATAGGTGGTCATGGCGGCGAGCGCCGACTCGGGCACGGCCTCGACCGTGCCATACAGATTGCGCGTCATAGCCGCCCGGAGCATGTCCTCCGAGCCGTCCAAGCCGGCCTCGTAAGCGGCAATACGGCCATAGAAGCCCCGCGCCATCTCCTTGACCCGGCGACTGACCCCAAGATCCCCGACCCCCATCTCCCGCAGGCTGCGATCCATATCCTGGACTAGCGTATCGACCAGCATCTGCGCCAGGTCTGCCGCACTATCGCCACCACGATTGAGCCGGCGGAGCACCAGGAAGGCATGCAGGGCCACCAGCTCAAAGCGCCCGTCCAAGCTATCCGGCACCCCGCACGCTGTATAAAAGGCGGGTTGCCGGGCCTGAAGGACGATCGCCTCGTAGATGCCCCGCGCGGGCACGGCCAGCGGGTCACCACCGAAGATCCGCCCGATTTGTTTACCAATGCGCATAACCGCCACTCTGCTGTGTTTTGCCCTATACTAACCGGTCTGCATTGAACTTGGGGCACGATCTTGGGGCTTGAAATGGCACCCCAAACCGTTCTATTCAATCAGTCAGGATGGGTGGGAGGTTAACGAATTCCGATGCCTAAGCTGGAAACTTCACAACTGCCGGCAAGTTGGCGCTGGGCGCGGCGCCTGATTCTCGCCGGCGTGCTGCCCGTTGCGCTCGCTGCTTGCGGGCAGAGCATTGATGTTCGCGGCAACCTGCCGGAGCCGGAAGACCTCTCCAAGATCAACCCCGGTGTCCACTCGCGGGATGACGTTGCCAGCTTGCTTGGATCGCCGTCGACGATCTCGACCTTCCAGGATGACAAATGGTACTACATCGGTCAGAAGACCACCCAGTTCGCCTTCTTCGCGCCGGAAGTCCTGGAGCGTAAGATCATCGAAATCTCCTTTGACCCGGCCGGGGTCGTCGCTAATTCCAAAATCTATACGCTTGAAGACGGTCAGGACGTCGACCCCGTGGACCGCATCACCCCCACGGAAGGGCGCGAGATTACTTTCTTCCAGCAGCTTATTGGCAACATCGGCAAATTCACCACCAAGTCGGAATAACCGCCGCCCGCGACGCATCTGATTCACCCAGAAAAAAGCCCCGGAAGGATCGGTCCTTCCGGGGCTTTTTCTATTGCCGTCTGGCTAAGAAGCCAAAGTGGCCAGCAACAGCAAGGCGACGATGTTGGTGATCTTGATCATCGGGTTCACGGCCGGACCGGCGGTGTCCTTGTAGGGATCACCTACCGTGTCACCGGTGACAGCCGCCTTGTGGGCTTCCGATCCCTTGCCGCCGTGATGACCGTCCTCGATGTACTTCTTGGCATTGTCCCAGGCCCCGCCGCCGGCGGTCATCGAGATGGCCACGAACAGGCCGTTGACGATAACGCCCAACAGCATCGCCCCGACGGCGGCCAGCGCCGCTGCCTGCCCGGCGATCCACAGGATCACGAAGTACAGCACGATCGGCGATAGCACCGGCAGCATCGACGGAATGATCATCTCCTTGATCGCCGCCTTGGTCAGTAGATCGACGCAGCGGCCGTATTCCGGCTTGCCGGTGCCTTCCATGATGCCCGGGATCTCCTTGAACTGCCGGCGCACCTCGACAACGACCGAGCCGGCCGCCCGGCCGACCGCGGTCATGCCCATGGCCCCGAAGAGATAAGGCAACAATCCGCCAATCAACAGGCCGACCACCACATAAGGGTTGGTCAGGGCGAAGTTGATGGTCTCACCCGTCGCGATCAGGCCTTGCTCGACAAAATGGTCCAGATCCGAGGTGTAGGCAGCGAACAGAACGAGGGCGCCAAGGCCCGCCGAGCCGATGGCGTACCCCTTGGTCACCGCCTTGGTGGTGTTGCCCACCGCGTCCAGGGCATCCGTCGTCTTGCGCACCTCCGGCTCCAGATCCGCCATCTCGGCGATGCCACCCGCGTTATCGGTCACCGGGCCATACGCATCCAGCGCCACGACCATGCCGGCCAAGGCCAGCATGGTGGTCACGGCGATGGCGATACCGAACAGGCCGGCCAGCAGGTTCGCGGAGATGATGCCGGCCACGATGATAAGCGCCGGAATAGCCGTCGCCTCCATGGAAATGGCCAAGCCCTGGATGACGTTCGTGCCATGCCCGGTGGTCGACGCCTGAGCGATGCTGCGCACCGGCCGGTATTCGGTGCTGGTGTAATACTCGGTCACCCAGATCAAGCCACCGGTCACAAGCAACCCGATCAGGCCGCAATAATAGAGAATGCGGCCGCTAAAGCTGCGCTCGCCGACGAACATCACCGTGTCCATACCGACGACCCACTCCGTGACCGGCCAAAGGATTACGGCCGAGAGCACCGCGGAAGCGAGGAAGCCCTTGTACAGGGCTCCCATGATACTGCCGCTGGTTCCCAGACGGACGAAGAAGGTGCCGATGACCGACGTCAGGATGCACGCACCGCCAATCACCAGCGGATACAGCATGGCCTGCTCGACGATGGCGCTGCCGGCGAAGAAGATCGAGGCGAGCAGCATGGTGGCGACCACCGTTACCGCATAGGTCTCGAACAAATCCGCGGCCATACCGGCGCAGTCGCCCACATTGTCGCCTACGTTATCGGCGATAACCGCCGGGTTACGTGGGTCGTCCTCGGGGATGCCGGCCTCGACCTTACCCACCAAGTCGGCACCGACGTCCGCGCCCTTGGTGAAGATGCCGCCCCCAAGACGGGCAAAGATGGAAATCAGCGAGGCACCGAAGCCGAGGCCGACCAAGGGGTCCGTTAGCGCCCGCCCCTCGGCCCCCTGGCTGAGCAGCACGGCGTAGTAGCCGGCCACCGCCAGCAGCGCCAAACCCGCCACCAACATGCCCGTCACCGCGCCGGCGCGGAAGGCAATCGCCAAGCCTTCGGCCAGGCCTGTACGCGCAGCCTCGGCCGTTCGCACATTGGCGCGGACCGAAACGTTCATACCGATATACCCGGTCGCACCTGACAGAACGGCGCCGATCAGGAAGCCGATCCCGACCTCGATGCTCAGCACCACCGAGATGATGATGAAAATCACCACGCCGACCAGGGCGATGGTCCGGTACTGCCGGTTCAGATAGGCGCTCGCACCTTCCTGAATCGCCGCGGCGATGGCCTGCATACGCTCCGAGCCCGCGCTCGCCGAGAGCACCGAGCGCGACGCCCATATCCCGTAAACAAGCGCCACAACGGCGCACGCCAGGACGAACAATAACTGCGTCGACATATAGATTTCCCCTGTTTCGGTGACGACCCCTTGGGACTGGCGCGGGATTTCCCGGAAATTCGCCAGACCCTATGTACCCCCAGCCTTCGCAGGCGCGAAAAGCCGGGCGGAAAATGCCAGATCACCGGGGGGAAGGCAACCGCCCGTGGGCGGCTATTCAGGTGGGTATAACTCTAGCTTCGCAGGGGGCTTGAGCGCCGATCTTGCGCACCGCCACGGACTTGACCTCCCCGGCCCCCAGGATCCGCTCGCTGGCCTGCGTGAGCCGCTCGCGCACGATGGGGTGGTCGAAACCCTTCTCCTGGATATAGCGCAAGGCATAGACCGCGTGTAGCTCACTCAAAATAGCGTCCCGCAGGGGGCGCTGTATGCGGGCTATTTCGAACTTCGCCATGGGCGTTGTCAATTCCACGGCCAGAACAATGGTCAGGTGCAAGGTCACTTGCCCTTCGCGAATGATGGGCAGCACCATGGGCTCAAGCTCGATGAACCGTTTGCGCGCGAAGTCCCCGGTCTCTTCTCCCAGTTCCTCGTTAAGCTCGGCGACTTCGTCGACCGGTACCTCGCGCAGCACGAACCACCACGCCGCACCGCCGCCGACGCCCGCGACCAGCAGAACGATGACTATGAGAATGACCAGGCGCTTCATGGCCGGAGGGGGATATCATGCATGGGACTGTCCACCCGCGGTCATAGCGCGGTTATGGTGAACAACCGATTAATCTTTTAGTCACAATGTGTTGGGGAAATTAAAAGTGGCTCCAACCCGCCTTTGCCAGCGGGATTGGCGCCCCCGTCTCATCGAGCACCCGGACCCCGGTTCCCGCCGCCATGGCACCTATCCGGGTCACCGGCAGGGCCACATCCTCCGCCAGCGCCGCGACAGCGCCCGCCGCGCCCGGCGGGGCCATGAACAGCAGCTCATAGTCATCGCCACCGCCCAGGACCGCCTCCCGCAGGCCCGGATCGGCGGCCAAGGCCGCTCGGGCCGCCGCGGATAGCGGAATCGCCTGTGCCTCGATCTCCGCCGCTAAGCCGGACCCTGCGGCCACGTGGCCCAGATCGGCGACCAAGCCGTCGGAAACATCGAGCGCCGCCGTGGCCAGCCCCCGTGCCGCCAGGGCTTGCCCCAAGGCCAGACGTGGCCGCGGCACATGGTAGCGGTCCGCCAGCGCCTTCCGGTCCGCGTCAGTCAGCCCCACGATCTCACCCCGCAAGACCTTGAGGCCAAGGGCACCGTCGCCGATGCTGCCCGAGACATAGATGTCGTCCCCGGCCCGCGCTCCGGTCCGGGTCAGCGCCGTCCCCGCCGGAACCTCGCCAAAGGCGGTCAGGGCCAAGGTCAGGGCCCCGGCGTCTTGACCGTATCCCCACCCAGAAGGGTGATGCCGAATTCGTCTTGGTCGGCCCGAAGACCGTCGGCGAACGCCGCGACCCAGGCCTCGTCAAGATCCGGCGGCAAAGCCAAGTCCAGCACATAGGCACGCGCCCGCGCGCCCATGGCGGCCAGATCGGACAAATTCACCCGCAGAAGCTTGCGCGCCACCAGATTCGCCGGATCGTCCGGCAGAAAATGCACGCCTGCGACCATGGCATCGGTGGTAACGACCACACTGTGTCCGGGCGCGGGGTCCAGGACAGCGGCGTCATTGCTCAACCCAAAGGCGCCCGGCGCCCCCGCGGCAAGCGGTGCGAAGTATCGCGCAATAAGATCGAATTCGCCGAGCATGGGCGCGGCGCCTCCGGAGTTCTAGGCGGCGCCGTGACTGGCGGCAAGCGCCTCGGGTCGCAACGAGCGCGCCAGACGGTCGAGGACGCCGTTCACGAGGCCCGGTTCCTTGCCACCGAAGAAGGCATCGGCCAAGTCCACGTATTCAGCGATAACCACGCGGGGTGGAATGTCCAAACGCTCGGAAAGCTCATAGGCGCCGGCGCGCAATACCAGCCGCAGCAAGGTCTCCAACCGCTCCACCGGCCACCCGTCCTCCAGCACCGCCGATAGCATATCGTCGAGGGTGTTGGCCTCCCGCGCGACACCGGTGACCAAATCCTGCAGCATCCGTCGATCGGCACTGTCGAGGCGCACGCCGTCCACCTCCTCCTTCAGACGGAGATCGAGGAACTCTTCGATCACCGTCTCGGAGGCTTGGCCCGTCATTTCAATTTGATACAGCGCCTGCACCGCGGCCAAACGTGCAGCGCTTCGGCGCAAGCCGGAACCCTGCGATTTGCCGGCGCTTCCGCTCATCGCCGCGCGCCTTCTGGGTCGATCCGCCGTATGCATTCTAACATCTTGATAATTCTTCTATATTGGAGGCGATCTAGCGCGGATAGAGGTGGAAGTGCTGTTTCAGCTCCAGCATGCGCAGGCACGCCTGTGCCGCATCGCCGCCCTTGTTCTTGCGCTCGACGCGCGCCCGTTCCCAGGCTTGCTCCTCGTTTTCACAGGTGATGATACCATAGCCGAGGGCGAGCACGTATTGGCAGGCCAGATCTTGAAGCTTGCGGGCACTCTCGCCGCAAACGTAGTCGTAGTGCGTGGTCTCGCCCCGGATGACGCAACCGAGCGCCACGTAGCCGTCGAAGCGCGACCGCCCGGCAAAGAAATCCAGCGAGCGGATGGCCATGTGAATCGCCGCCGGAATCTCCAGGGCGCCGGGAACCGTAACGCGCTCGACGGTGGCGCCTTGGCGCGTCAGCTCGGCATGGGCGCCCTTGAACATCTCATCGGCGATGCCCTCGTAGAAACGCCCCTCCACCACTAGTATATTCGGCGCCGGGCCGCCCGCGCTGGCCATCATTCGTCTCCTTCGCGTGGCACCGGCCGCTGCTCCACCGCGCGCAGGCCATAGCCATCCAGACCGACGATGGTCCGCTTCGTATTCGACAATACGATCATATTGGTGACTCCGAGATCCAGCAGGATTTGCGCCCCGACGCCATAGTCGCGCAATTCGCCGAACGGCTTTTCGCTCGCGTCATGCCGGGCCTTCACGGTCTCGGACAAGTCGGTCGGTGACGGCTCGCGGATGAGCACGATGACGCCGCGCCCGGCCTCGTCGATCATGCGCATTACCCGCTCCAACTCGCCCGCCTTGCCGATGGCAGTATCACCGAGCACGTCGTCGAGCACGTTCAGCACGTGCACACGCACAAGCACCGGTTCCGGACCCGATAAATCGCCGCGCCAGATCGCGATGTGCTCGGCGTAGTTGGTTTTGTTCACATAGACCGCCATCTCGAAGCGGCCACCAAATCGGCTGTCCAACGAACTAGTCAGGGTACGCTCGACCGTATGGTCATGGCGGCGGCGATAGGCGATCAAATCGGCGATGGTGGCGATCTTCAGGCCATGCAGTTGGGCAAAGGCCATGAGATCGTCGCGCCGGGCCATAGAGCCGTCATCATTCATGATCTCGCAGATCACGCCGGACGGATTGAGCCCGGCCAGGCGCGCCAGATCGACGGCGGCCTCGGTATGGCCGGTGCGCACCAGGACACCGCCATCGCGCGCCACCAACGGGAAGACATGGCCGGGCGAGACGATGTCGTCGGCCCCCATGCTCGGATCGATGGCAACCGCGACCGACCGCGCCCGGTCCGGCGCCGAGATGCCGGTGCTGATGCCCTCGCGCGCTTCGATGGAGACCGTAAAGGCGGTCTCGTGCCGGGACTCATTACGCTGCGCCATGAGCGGCAGACCGAGCGCCTCGACGCGTTCACGGGTCAAGGCCAGGCAAATCAATCCGCGCCCGTGCTTGGCCATGAAATTGATCGTCTCGGGCGATGCCATCTGCGCCGGCATGACCAGATCGCCCTCGTTCTCCCGCCCCTCGTCATCGACCAGGATGAACATGCGGCCATTGCGTGCCTCCTCGATCACGTCCTCGATGGGTGAGACGATGTCGCTGAAGGTCAAACGCCAGGGTTCCGATTTCGCCTTGGCCATAGTCTAGTCCTTTGCCAGAAGGCGCTGAACGTAGCGCGCCAGCATATCGATTTCCAGGTTAACCGGTGTCCCCGGCTGACACTGCCCCAGGGTGGTCATCCGCGCCGTGTGCGGGATCACGGTCACCTCGAAATGGTCATCGCTCACCCGGTTGACGGTCAGCGAGACCCCATCGACGGCGATCGACCCTTTCACCGCGATAAAGCGCAGCACATCCGCCGGCGCCGAAAAGACCAGACGGTGCGAGTCCCCATCCGCGTGCCGCTCGGCGAGCGCGCCGACGCCGTCCACATGGCCATAGACCAGGTGCCCACCCAGCTCGTCGCCGAGCCTGAGCGAGCGCTCCAGGTTGATCGCCGTGCCCGCCCGCCAGTCGGCGGCGGTGCTGCGCGCCAGGGTCTCGGCCGATAGATCGCTGCTGAACCAGCCCGGCCCCTTCTCGACCGCGGTCAGGCATACACCGGAGCAAGCGATCGATGCGCCCGTCTCGATACCCGCCGTGTCATAAGCGGTCTCGAAGATAATGCGGGTATCGCCACGCTGTTCTACCGAGCGGATTCGCCCCAGGTCGCTGATGAGTCCGGTAAACATTTGATAAACCTAGGCCAGCGGCCCGTAGGTTTCCAGCACATCGTTGCCGATGCGAGTCAGGTCCCTCAGGGCAAAAGCTGGCGCATCGGCCAAGTTTTCCAGGCCGAAGCCGGCCACCGCCGGCAAACCGTCGCCCCCCATGATCCGCGCCGCCCGGAACCACGCCAGGCGGTCGACCAGGCCCAGGCGCAGGAGACCGGCCGCGACGCCGCCGCCTCCCTCGACCAGAACCCGCGTAGTGCCACGTTGGCCAAGAGCCTTAAGGGCGGCTTGCAGGGAGAGGCGGCCGTCCGCATCGGTACCGATCGTCATGACTTCGACCCCCGCCCCTTCGTAGGCCTCGACCCGGTCGCGGTCGGCCCAATCACGACCAACCGGGGCGCGGGTGATTAGCCAGGTCGCCTGCTGCCGTGCCCGGCGCACCAGATCGTGGGTGAGCGGCAGGCGCAGGCGCCCGTCCAGGACAACGCGCACCGGCGATGTAGCTGCCAAGCCGTCCAGGCGCACGTCCAGACGCGGATCATCCAAAACCGCCGTACCGCTGCCAACCAGGACCGCGTCATGGCGTGTCCGCAGCAAATGCGCGCGGGCGCGCGCGGCCTCGCCGGTGATCCATTGGCTAGCACCATTCTTGGTGGCAATGCGGCCGTCCAGGGTGGTGGCCAGTTTCAGGGTCACCAGGGGCCGCCCCTGCCGGCGCTGTGCCAGGTAGCCGGCATTGAGATCCGCCGCCGCGGCAGCACAGGGCCCAACCACCACATCGACCCCGGCCGCGCGCAGATGCGCCACCCCGCCGCCGTCGACACGCGGGTCCGGATCCTCCAGGGCAATGACACATCGGGTAACACCGGCCGCAACCAGTGCCTCGGCGCAAGGCGGCGTTTGGCCGTGGTGGGCACACGGCTCCAGAGTTACATAGGCGCAGGCGCCGCGCGCTGCCGCGCCGGCCCGGCGCAAGGCCTCGGTCTCGGCATGAGGCCGCCCGCCCGGTTGGGTCCAGCCGCGCCCAACGACGCGCCCGTCCTTGACCAGAACACATCCGACCGCCGGATTTGGCGCGACTTGCCCCAGGCCGCGCCTGGCCAACGCCAGGGCGGCCTGCATATGCGCCAGATCGGCGCCTTCCTCAGGGCTCGCCAGAGAGCTTTTCGATGAATTCTTCAAAGTCGCGCGCCTCGCGGAAATTGCGATAGACCGAGGCGAAGCGCACGTAGGCGACCGGATCCAGCGAGGCCAAGGCGTCCATCACCAACTCGCCGATCAGCTTGGTCGGGATCTCGCTTTCGCCCGATGACTCGAGACGGCGGACAATGCCGTTGACCACGCGCTCCACACGCTCCGGCTCCACCGACCGCTTGCGCAGCGAGATGGTCATGGAGCGCAAAAGCTTATCGCGGTCAAAAGTCTCCCGCTTGCCGGTCGATTTGATCACGGTGAGCTCACGAAGCTGCACCCGCTCGAATGTCGTAAAGCGGGCGCCGCAGTTCGGGCACTGGCGGCGGCGGCGGATGGCCGAATTGTCCTCGGTCGGCCGCGAGTCCTTCACCTGGGTATCTTCGTTAGAGCAGAACGGGCACCGCATTTGTTTAATCCACTAGACCGATAGCTCGGGATAAATGGGGAAGCGCCGGCACAAGGTCCGCACTTCGTCGCGCACCTGCGCCTCCAGGGCCGAATTGCCCTCGCCGTCCTTGGCCAGGCCATCGAGCAGGCGCGTGATCATATCGCCCACCTGGCGGAACTCGGCGACGCCAAAGCCACGCGTCGTTGCCGCCGGGGTTCCCAAACGAATACCCGAGGTGATCGTCGGCTTCTCGGTGTCGAACGGCACGCCGTTCTTGTTGCAGGTAATGCCGGCCCGATCCAGACACTCGTCCGCTGCCTTACCGGTCAAGCCCTTGGGGCGCATATCGACCAGCATGAGATGCGTGTCGGTGCCACCGGTGACGATATCGAAGCCGTTGTCCAGCAGGGTTTTCGCCAGCACACGGGCATTTTCCACCACGGCTTGGGCATAGACCTTGAACTCAGGTTTCAGGCCTCGTTGAAGGCCGCCGCTTTACCGGCAATGGCGTGCAGAAGCGGCCCGCCCTGCAGTCCCGGAAAGGCGGCCGAATTGATACGCTTGCCCAGATCGAGATCGTTGGACAGGATCATGCCGCCGCGCCCGCCGCGCAGGGTCTTATGCGTCGTGGTGGTCACCACGTGGGCATGCGGCAGCGGGCTTGGGTGCACGCCTGCCGCGACCAGCCCGGCGAAATGCGCCATATCCACCTGAAAGATCGCGCCCACTGAATCGGCAATCTGACGGAAGCGGGCGAAATCGATTATGCGCGGATAGGCGGAACCGCCGGCGATGATGAGCTTCGGCTTGTGCTCGCGCGCAAGCGTCTCAACCTCGTCGAAGTCGATCAGGCTGTCCTCCCGGCGCACCCCATAGGGCACGGCGTTGAACCATTTACCCGACAGGTTGGGCGGTGACCCATGGGTCAAATGCCCACCGGCCGCCAGCGACAGCCCCATGATCGTATCGCCGGGTTTACAGAGAGCCAGCAGAACACACTGGTTGGCCTGCGCGCCGGAGTGAGGCTGCACGTTCGCGAAGGTGCAACCGAACAACTCCTTCGCCCGATCGATGGCCAATTGCTCGACGTGGTCGACATACTCGCAGCCGGCATAGTACCGCCGGCCCGGATAGCCTTCCGCATACTTGTTGGTCAGCACCGAGCCCTGGGCTTCGAGGACAGCGCGGGAGACGATATTCTCCGAGGCGATCAGTTCGATCTGATCCTGCTGCCGGCGCAACTCACCGGCAATGGCTTCGGCCAGCGCCGGATCGGCTTGGCGCAAGTCCGCCCCAAAGAACGCGCTCGTGTTCCCGGCGACCTGCGCGGCATCCGTTAAACTCATAAGTCCCCGCTCCTTCCCATCCGGAACATCAGCCCCCCAATTTGGCTACGCGCGCCGCGTGGCGCCCGCCGGCGAATTCGGTCGCCAGAAACACGCGCAAGCACGCCCTGGCAACCTCGATGCCAGTGAGCCGGGCCCCCAACGCCAGCACGTTGGCGTCATTATGCTCGCGCGCCAGTCGCGCCGACGTCTCGTCGTGGCACAGCGCCGCGCGTACCTGTAGATTCCGGTTCGCGGCGATGGAAATGCCGATGCCGGTACCGCAAACCACCACGCCACGCTCCGCCTGGTCATCGGCGACCGCCTGCGCGATGGCCTTGCCGAGGTCCGGATAGTCCACGGATTCCGGCCCATCGCAGCCAAGGTCGAGAACTTGGTGGCCCAAGGCGCGCAGTTCCTCGATCAGCGACATCTTCATCTCGTAACCGGCGTGGTCCGAGCCAATCGCAACGGGTTTCCCGGACATTCCAGCGCGCCTGTCCCCTTGCCTGCCCTTAAAGGCCCNACGGCCCCAAAATAGCCGCGGACCCTACCATATGTCGATATCCGATGGAAAGACGGCACAAGGTCTCGGGCTTGGATTCGGCGTTCGATTGCCTGGGAAATACCAGCCGCCGCAAATCATCCAATGATAGAACGTTAAATTTCGAGCCGGAGTGCGGGCCCAGCGATCAATTGAAGTTCAGTAAAATTATTACTGTTATTCTAAATTGACACTATTCGACCGCCATGCCATCTTCGCCAAATCCTTTTGGGGGAACTAAAAAGCGGACTCCAAGAAAATGACTGAACAAACACCTGACGATCTTACTTCCACGGAGCTCTTGCGCATGACGACCGAGGTTGTCGCCGCGTTCGTCCGCAACAACACCGTCGCAACAAGTGATGTGCCCGCCGTCATCGGCGCGGTTCACAAGACGCTGGCCAACCTGGACGGCGATCAGGGCCAGGAGACGGAGCCGCAGAAGCCGGCCGTGCCGGTGCGCCGCTCGGTCACGCCGGACTACATCGTCTGTTTGGAGGACGGTAAGAAGCTCAAGATGCTCAAGCGGCACTTGCGCACGACATACGACCTGACCCCGGACCAGTACCGGGCGAAATGGCATCTGGCGCCGGATTATCCCATGGTCGCCCCGAGCTATGCCAAGCGCCGTTCGGAGTTCGCCAAGAAGATCGGCCTCGGGCATAAGGCCCGCAAGGCTG
>JGI24023J19991_10002053_pt1 | contig 14956 bp, 7 predicted proteins | sample Cruoilmetagenom1_FD_19991 | JGI IMG/M metagenome (IMG submission 19991) | reverse complement strand
ACCCCGTTTTTATGGCTTTATGCCTGAATTCGGGGTTTGGTTTCTCTAAAATACAACTTATTTCGCTGATTTCCAAATGTTTATTTACTTATGAAAGTGCCTTCTAAGATTTCGTTAATAAGACCAATTGGGTCTAATTGAAACTAGGTATTGTTTAAATAGTACTTTAAATTGACTTACAATATCTTACATATAGGTTCTCATTGCTCGAATTCATGTAAATTATCCAACAAATTTACAAACATCGGATTGGTATTCTCTACTAATTGTTTTCGTGATTTTTCAGAAAGTTCATTCAATTTATTTTCACAATTTATCGCGTCTACACTTGATTTAAACTCTTCGTAATACACCAGTTTACAACAATTTTTTCCCTTTTTATTTCTAATTTGTTTTAATAATTTGAATCGTCTATTTAAATCTGTGGTAACTCCAACACTTTGAAAAGTATCATCATTAAAATAGGCGATATAGGTATAAAAAAGATCCAATAGTATAGTTTAAATATTTAGGTAGCACGAGTCTATAGGTTAAATTTATTTAACAAAAATCGAATAAGCCATTGCGTTTTGATTTCCATCAGTGAGTTCTATAGCAATGCCGTTTTTCCAAATTTTGGCTATTCTGTGTGTGTCATTAGAATCAAAGCCAGCCACATAAACATCATTCCCAAAAACAAAGACCGAATTTGCTTCAGCAACATGAGTTCCATCACTAAGATTGGTAGCCATCCCATTTTTCCAAATTTTAGCAATGTCAACTGTTCCATTTGATTCATAACCTGCCGCATATACATCATTTCCTGAAACATAAATAGCATTTGCCGTTGCGTCTCGACCCCCAGTAGTAAGCTCAGAAGCGTTTCCATTTTTCCAAACTTTGGCTACACTTTGTATGCCTCCAAATTCTTCACCAGCCACATACACATCATTACCTGTAATAAAAACAGAAAAAGCATTGGCATTTTTAGTTCCATCAGTAAGTTCAATAGCCGTTCCGTTTTTCCAAACTTTGGCTACTGTAATACCAGCTGCATTATATTCAGTACCTGCAACATATACATTACTTCCTGATACATAAACGGCATATGCAAAGGCATTTCGGTTTCCATTAGAGAGTTCAGTAGGGTTACCATTTTTCCAAACCTTAGCTATATATTTTGACCCAATGTTTTCATGTCCTGCCACATACACATCTCCACCAGAAATAAAAACTGAATTTGCATGTCCGTTTTTATCACCGGAGTTAAGGTTAGTAGCAATACCATTTTTCCAAATATTGGCAACAGAATTTGTTCCACTCCATTCATATCCTGAGATGTAAACATCTTTATCTAAAACAAAAACTGAGTTTACTGTTATGCCTTGATCATCATTAGTAATCTTACCTGGAATACCATCTAACCACAATTTCGCATTTCTATTTGCCGCATTTTCTTCATAGCCCACTACATACACTGACGCATGCGTTTCTGGAGTTGGGTCGTCATCTTTATCACAAGAAAAATTTATTGCTGTTAGAATTGCCAATGATATTAGTAAGATTCGTTTTATTGTTTTGTTGCTTATTGGTTTCATAGTTTTAAATTTTTATAATTAATTTATTCTTAGACACTCTTTAACTATGCCTATCTTTATCTTATTAAATTACATGTTCTCTAAACTTAATAGACTTTATTACAATGAGCTATTTTATATATTAATGGGCTCTACCATTTAACACTAATTCTATTATTCAACATTATGCTTTCTCCGTTATTTAAATCTGCATATAGACTATAGAAATATACTTTGTCTTTGTCAAGGGTATCATCGGCAAATGTGGCATCAACGTTATCAAATTTCTGCAACAAAACAGGTGTTTGTTCTTCTTCTTGTCGATATAATTTGATGTTTACTATCTGATTTGTAGGCAAAGCCTTCCATATTATTTCAAAGGCTTCTTTTGACTTATGTGAATCTACTACTAGCTTAAAGTAAGGAGACAATATAGTTGCTAATGCCTTCGTCATAAATTTGCTGACATCCCTATCCTTACCTACCGATTCAACAGCATAACCATATTGGTCTGATTTACGCATGGTTTTATCAATAAAAAAGTTTTGCTTAGGCGGAATGAGCTGCTTATTCAATTTTTGTAATTTGGGAGTAGTGATATAAATATTATAGCCAATTACATTTCCCTTTTTAACCAATGGCCACATAAGTTTAACTTGATTGTTTTTTTGTACAATGGCATCCATTTCAGTAGGAGGCAAAGGCTTTACTTTCCTTTTAAAAAAAACACCTAAGGTATCAGAAGTTTGACTGTCCATAAAAGAATCTCCTACATTGACCACATAATATCTAATTGTACAATCATTTTCGGTGGGTAAAGACACGGTGTCTGTAAGTGACTGTTTAAGTTTGCTTGAAATTTGCGTAACATGCAAAGGCCTAAATTGTTCTTTACCTACAGAGCGATAGACCTTATAACCGGATAGGCTCGATTCAATATTTTGCCAGGACAACAACATCAAACTATCGTTTTGATGTAAACTGAAATTTTTAGGTGCCAATGGTTTTTGTTTGAACGAACAAAAACCAGGTGTGGGCACCGAAGGTTGTTGATAGCCAAAATAATCAGCAATGAGGATAAAATAAAAATAATTATGATTAGAGAGCGGTACATTATCTGTATAGCTGGTTTCATCTCCTGCCAATTCAGCTATTTTTACAAAATCTTTTTCATGATGCGAACTTCTAAAAAGGCTCAAGGTACGTACAGAAAAATTGTGGTTCAATTTCCAAGTAAGGTCTATGGCTTTTTTGGTTTTTGATGAATTTACCTTTAAAGAAACTACCCTTGGGCTTGGTATATAGCCCATATTATGCCCAAAAACAACGGGCGAAGCCATGGCTCTTTTATCTTCTTGTTCAAGCAAAATATAATATTTATACAATGCTTTTTTTGTTAAGGTAGTATCTAAAACCGTATAGATTAAGGTATCAGTTTTTCTAGTATCTACATAATGCAAGGTTTGTATGCTGTCAAAAACATTTGCTTTTATAGCAGTACGCCATACACTAAACTTAGCCTCCTTTAGGTCTTTACCTGTTTGATACCACTCTAGCCTAGGCTTGTTTTCTGTATTTTGAACACTATACACCCTCAGGTCTTGACTATATAAACTGCTAATAATAAAAATTAGCCCAATTGTTAAAATATTTTTCATCTCTCTCAATTTATAATTTTCCATTATTATATTCAGTTTGCAATGCATTACAACCTTTATCTAAACTAAGACCTTTTCCTCTTTGAGTTGCATATACTGCTATGGAAAAAGAAGGGTTAGCTACTGGACAAAGATGGGCTGTACCACGAGCGGACCCACAACCAAAATAAGTAACTTCACCATTGTCATATCCACCACTTAGTATCAAATCTACATGTGCATCTGCACCAACACTACAAAACTTACTAACGCTCACTCCCCCAAATACATCTGCATAACCATAACCTCCTATTTCTATTTTAGTATTTTTGCCATCATAATCAAAATGCGCGAAAGTCCCTATACCGACCTTAAGTTCAAATACGTTATATCCAAAGAGACCAAAGTTTTCACTATAACCACATTGGCCTATGGCGTAGAAACCATGTAAGCCATTTCTAAAGTTTGGTCTTCCTACATTGAAACCATGTAGAATACTTGCTGATTCTAGATTCAGATCATCATCTGAATAACCAATAATTAAACCTCCCGTCAACTTGGGAAATATTACACCTATTTGTATACCAGTAGTTGCCATTAAATAATAGCCTTCTTTATCTATTCGAATTTTTATTTCGGTCTGATCTAATTTAGCAAAACCCATATTTAAATTACCAGTCGTATTAATACTTCCACTCAGACTTGGATCAGTAAAATTAAAGGACAAATTCATTGTGCCAAACCCCATATTTATATTATCTACTCTTAGGTTGTCACTGCTTGCGGTAATATTACCGTTAACTGTAAAATGCAGGGTATTTTCTGTTTTTAAACCTGGCCAACCTTCTATTGGTTTTGCATAATAGTTTAATAAATTCCAAGTATTATTCGGAATGCTTGCAACAATTTCACTTTTTTTACCTTCTACTAAATTAAAAATGTTAAGCTCTTTACTACCTAACATAAAAGGTTGATTATCAAGTTCAATAACAGCTGAATTTGGCTCTACGATGAGTTTACCGTCTAAGTTAAAACTATCATTTTTTGGATCTCCCTCTTCTTCAGAAGGAGCAACTGTTAAGGTACCTTCATTAGTAAATAAGTTTTTGCTCAATTGATATTTATCCATACCTACTCCCATATTATAGGTAACACCATGTCCGCAATCGATAAAACCATCAAAAGAAGTTACTACCGGTGGTTCTTCTTGCTGGTGATAAGAAATCACTGCACTGGAAGCCACTAAATCGGGAGCTCCTAAAATGGGGGTTCCTTCTAAACTGAAAAAACCGTTACCTGACATTAATTGAACATTTTCAAGTTCTAGAATATTAAAGAATTTAATACTGCTCGCAACATTCAATTTTTGATCGTCATTACTTATGAGCATTACAGAATTGAATTCTAATTCCTTATCTGCTTCTTTCAAGTATTTTTTATCAACATAGGCAACAGCTTCATAATCTGTTTTACCTGTTAAACTAATGGTGTAATGCCCAATACCTTCGTCATAATTAAATAGTATAGACTCAATACCATCTGAAATTGTTAATGGAGCAATACCACCTAAACTAAGACCATCGCCCAATGCAACTTCTCCATCCCATAGATGATCTCGCCTTACCTTTAAATTGGTTACTGTTGCACTTAAACCCTTTTCTGAACTGATCAACACTTTCGGCAAAACAATAGCCTCTTCTTTTTTGTCAAAATCCCAATTCTCCTTGGCATCTACTTTCCAATTTTCTAACATAAAAGAAAATTCTTCAGTGGTTGTTTTTTCTATGTTAATACTATTTTGTGTGATGATAACCGAGCCAATTGGCAGTTTTAAATCTAAACCAGAATTACTATCACCTATAGGAATTGCTGTGTGAAGCGTTGTTTTTAAACTAATTCTATTATTTTGCAAATAGGATTCATCCAAATCTGCATCGGCGTTAAACTTGAATACCGTATAGTCTTTGATGGCTTTAGGAAAAGGTTGAAAAGCATTATTATAGTCAAAACCAATATCGAATACAGGTCGTCTATTACTATAAGCAATATTATCAAGATTTGATTTAAAAACAGTAGCCGCATAAGAATTTGTATTATCGCCTACATAGAAATCACCATCAAAACTATAGGCAGTTCGGTTGAACTCTAAATCTATTTTAACACCGGATTTTATCTGGCCTTGAACGTCGCTCAATTTTTCCAAGGTTAATTTTTTTGCAGCAACAGGCACACCATCATTATATACTGGTTTCTTTAACATGGCGGTAAAAACATTATTGAGTTTTACGGGTATTTGAATATTGTCCAATGCTATTTCATCATCTACCGGCACTACTTTTCCATTAGTATTTTTCTCTACCATAGCGGTAAAAAACACTTTGGCATCTTCTTCTTGTATGGTAAAACCTACTGTAGTGGGCATATGGTGCAAATAGCCCTTTATAATAGCTCTATTACTATTGTTTAAGTGCCTTGTAAAGCCTTCTACTCGCATGGGAAAACCAAGAATTTGACTTAAATCCCAACCCTCAACAGAAGTAAGTTCAAAATTGAAAACTTTTTTGGCAAGTGGCAGTGAACTTACAGCTATTTCAGCCACTTTTCCGATATAACTAGGATTGTTCCCCTCTTTTTCTATATGCAATTCTAAAGACTTGTAATCCCAAGGAATTCCTTTTAATATATAATGCCCTTCACTATCCGTTGTCGCTTCAATATACAGTTGGTGACCGTCTGTATTATTCAATTCTGCAAATACACTTGCATTAGGAATTTTCTCTTTGGTTTGTGCATTACTAATAAACCCGGAAATCCTAAACGAAGGTGTTAATTCACGACTTTTGCTTATCCAGTCTTCAGACTCTTCCAAATTAAGTATGGATTGATGAGGCGAATAATTTGGTGCCGTTATTTTGAGTACAAACTGATCATCTGGCGAAGCAAATGAAACCTTAAAAGTACCGTTAGAATCTGTATTACCGTATGCCAAACTATCTCCAACCACTACTTTCGCAAGTATTATAGGTTTACCTTGATCTCCTGTAACTCGTAAAGACAATCGATGTAAACATTTATAAACCATAAAGGTTTGGCGTTCAGATGTTGTGGATACATCATTATATTCTATATCAAAATATTCACTTAAACGTGGTGCTATTTTAATTGTATTGTTGTTTTTTTTAGCAGCAATATCAAAATTTTGAGCTACACCATCAGTTCTGTACATAGGTCCATCATTGGCACTTACATGGGCCAATACAGGTTCTCCATCTTCGTTAACGACCTTGCCCTTTAAAGTATCTGACGGGCTTAGATAAATATTGCCCAAATCATTTAATTGTCCGTTATTCAAATTATAAGGCCGGCTGTTGAATGGGTTGTATATTTTAGTTTTATACCCTTCTTTTATAATCATTACTCTTCTAAAAGGACCATTAGCTTTATTAGCATCAGTTAGTTCTACAGATAAATCTTTAAATCTAAAAAAGCCTGTTACATCTGTATAAATAACAGAGTCAATAGTAAATACATTTGTTAATTCTAGAGAAGCTTTGTCTATAAATTCATGGTTAAAGTAATTCGTTTGATCATCACTTTCATCATAACTCCTAAATTCCTCTTGAGTAAATAATACTACTTCAGCTCCTTCAATTCCCTGTCCTTCTAGATTGCTCTCCGCCATAACACGTCCTTTTATTTCAGGTTTATTGGGCCTCATAACATATGTGAGTTCAAGGGTAGGTGCTTGATAGGTATGATTATATTCTACCGAGGATGAAACACTGTTTTCTGTTGTTGCTTTAAAACGTCCAAATTGGCTTTCATAATTCCAAATTACATTCTCGTATTGCCCTTCTACCTTATCGTTTTGACGTGTTTCAATTGAGAGTAAGTAATCTTCATCATAATCTTTGAATGACATATTCAATCTCTCTATTTGTACAGGTTTCATTAAATTATCCTTGGTTAACTGATTATTAGAAGGCTCATTAATCCAATATTTAACCAGGTTTCTAACCAAGGGTAATTGTCCATTTTCGTCAGTTTTATCAATGACCACATTCTTAAATTCTCCACCAGCCATAAACGTCATGTTGTTCTCATCCAATAGCTGACCTTCTTCCTCTAACACAACAGGATGTTCTTTACCTAGCTCTTGAACATTACGTAAAAACTTAACTCTTACATTTGAAATTCCTTCACCAGGAGCCATCATTTGCGGAGTAGTATCATCAGACACTACAGAAATAGCTGCATTATAGGTTTTTAATAGAGCTACTTGATTACCAACATCCACATTATCACCAGGCATCGCAAAAATATCGACATCCGGTGAACAGAATTTCTGGTTAACCACTTCTACTTTTAAACATAAATAGGCATTTACCTCTTCTGAGGTGGGGACTGTACCCATCAAGGGGGTCATTACCGAAGATTCTAGAGGATTACCCAAAGGTTCTCGATCATTACCTATGCCTGAAAACATATCAATTGCGTTACGAACCATAGCTTCAAGCATATCTTGTGGGTTTCTATCTACTGGGTCTCTAACGGGCCTTCCTGTTTTATCAATACCTAATCTGTCCATAACATCAGCAGGTAAATAAAACTCATTGTCCACACCATTATGATATCCAGAACAAGTGCCTGTGGCGAAATCATTTTTAAAATCGAATGAAAAATTACCATTTTCATCTGTCTCAGTTTCGTCTAACACCATACCAGTATTATTATATACATAATATTCCCTCAAATTACCATCTAAGTCTTTTAGTACATTTACATCTGGACCATCCAACCTCATTGCTGCGACACCAAAATGCGGGAATTCATCACCTTCAATTATTTCAGCCAAACGAACTACCAACCTTACCCGTGTTTTTGCCAGTGGTTTATTGGTATCTATGGTCTGGGTATCCTTATGCAACAAACCTCTTCCGTTTGGTGGTGATCTTGTTATAGTATTGTAATTGTCATTTTCCGTTACAGGATTCTCGACATATGATTTTCGACTAACAGTCGTAGCAGGATCTGAAATACCAACATAATTGGTAGAGGCATTACCAACATAACTGGAAGCAACATTGCTCATTACTGTATAGTTTACACCTTGCATATCAGTTCTAACTGAGGTTTTATTACCTACTACGGGGCTTGAAGTAGTATGGGACATGGTGGTATAACCACTTTCTGGAATCTTATAAAACAATGTACCACTAACTGTAGTGTTTGGTAATTGTTCAAATTGTCCTTGAAATTCATCTAATAGATTGTCACCAAAATCAATTTGAGCTATGTTATCTGATACTTTTTCTTCTTCTTCTCCTTTATATGTAAACCAACAAGCTTGGCTTAGTCCATCATTTTTTATAAAATAAACACCATCAGACAATGCCTGTACGGTAAACACATAATAATTACCGGGAGCCAATTGCACCTTGTCATTGGTCAATAAAACTGAAGTTATATCATATATTTCTTCTTCGTAAATGGCGGCATAATTTGCATCATTTATCGCATCAATTGGGTCAATACCTGCATTTATTGGTATTTCAATCATTCTAAATAAATAAAATAATGAGCCCGCTGTTGCAGGTGGCATCCAACTTATGAGTATATTTTGAGGGTTTTGTTCCTGTATTTCATCTCCACAAAATGGCATGGTAATAAAAGGTGGCTCCAAATTGCTAATTACAAATTGGCCACAACCAAATGGAGATCCTTCTGACGCCGGACGTGTGGTATCATGATGAAAGGCCTGGATGCAAATTTCATAAAGGTCTTCGGGCAAAGCACCATTAAGCATCATATCACGACTGGATAAACCATCATATATTGCATTTCTATTTCCAAAAATTGCATCTAAATCATCAGCTGTTAATTGGTAAGCCATCCCATTTTGTAATGTAATCGGTATGGATGGAAAATTATCGGGGTTCGTATAAATATTTACGCCTCCAGAACTACCAGAAAGGCTTCCTCTTAAATAAACATCTAATGGAGCTTCATTAAAACCTGAGTAATATAAAGTAACCATCAACTTATTCGGATTATCTATATAATCCTGCAAATAAGGTGAATAAGGTGGTGTAACGTTTACGCTAACAGTAACTGGTGCGGCAACCGTTTGAGCATACGTACTCAAGGCAAATCCAATTAGTAAACCCGAAATGATCCAAATTTTATTTAAGTATCTCATTTTGTTAATTTTTAGAATTGATATGTATATGCCAATACCCCGCGTGAATTATTGTATGCCATTACATTGGCATTATCAGGATAATTGCTTTTAGTAATAAAATAGTTCAGTTTTATTTGTTGTTTTTTTGATATTTTATATTTAAAACTGGTACGCCCACTGATAACATTCCCTTTAACAGCATTGTTCTCGCTCCATAAATAAGAGCAACTTAGCATCAATGTTCCTTTATTTTTAAGCATGGTTTTATTTGCGGAAACTGTTGGCCCAATGCTGGTTATATGAGCTATATTTGCCTTAAAATCTGTATAATTAATATTGGCTGATGCACCCAAACCTCTTTTAGTAAGGTTATAGTTATATTGCACAAAAGCTGTGTTACTAACCACAGGTACGGCATACTGGGCAAAGGCGTTTTTATCGTTCATATCTGCATACGTATAGTTTGCCATAATAATGCTTGAATTGTTTTCATTAACAAATCTTAGTTGTGGGCTTATTGAAATATTTTTATTTACCTGATACAATTTAATGGTATCATTTAATGGGAGTCTGCCTTCCGTTTGTTTTGCACTAAAATTGCTGTAATTGGCATTTACACTAAATACTTTAGTGGGGTTGAGCGATAGGTTAAGCCGACTAACAACCCTATTGGTTTGTGCTATCTTTGTATTTTTTAAATTATCTTTAAGAATACCCAAACTACCTGAAATGATCCCTTTTTTAAATCTATAGCTACTATTTAGCGTATAATTTTCAAAATCGTTTCTAATAAAATAGGTACCTAATGAACGGTACTCAGGGTCAACACGTTGGTATTGTAACCCAACTGTAAATGTTTTGATATTGTAATTAATTCCAAATTCATTAGCCATAGCTACATTTGATGAAGAATTGATATTAAAATAGTTTTCAAAACCTTGTAACATATTAGGAATATCTTCAGGTTCTGAAGGGTTAGCAAACATATTTTCAGTTATAACAGATGCCGCTACTTCTGCATTAAATGCAAAATGTTTACCCAATGAAAATTTTGTTATTGCAGAGGCTATAACATTTGATTCGGGATTAATATTTAGCGTGTTGTTCGCATAATCATCCATATTATCCGCTATCCGCATAAAAACCACATCTACAAAATTCTTAGTTGTACCATAACCTAATTTAGCGGCATAACCTTTACGGGAATAATCATTTTGATCAAAATCGTCGTAAGGGTTAATAGTACTGAAGCCTTTTTCACGTCTAAACTTACCATACATAAAGCCAATTCTGAATTTCCCTGGAGTTAATTCTATTCCTGCACCAAAAGACTTCTGTCCTGAGACGGAATATTTTGAGAAATTGGTACTTCTATGTCCTAAATTTAACTTTACCCATTTATAAGTGGGACTTATTCCAAAACGATAAAATGGGTGGTTAAAGCTTTTATTCATCTTACTATAATTTGCAGAAAGTGGAAAGCTAAAACCATAAATACTTGGTGTTAGATTTACTGAAACGAGAAAAGAAAAAGGTTCGTAAGATTGAAATGAATTTGAGGATTCATTATAATTGAGACTAGTCATAAGACTTCCAGAAATATTGAACGGTTTTTTTTCATTGATCTTATGAAGATCTTGGGAATTAGAAAATAAAAAGGAACTTAATGAAATGAATAAAATAAAAAACCGCTTTTCCATCTTTGGTTAATTTTCGGTAAAAATAGGATGGGCTATTACAAAAACATTTATTTGTTATAAATGCAGTAGTGTTTTTTATTTAAATCACATATAATCAACAATATACATGTTTAAATATTTCTATTGAATTTATAATTTCAATAGAATTAGATTAAGATCTATCGGAATTCTTATATTTTTTTCTATACTTAGAAGGTGTTAATTCAGTTTCTTTTTTAAATGCTACATTGAAAGTACTAATGGAATTGAATCCGGAATCGTAGGCCACGGCCTCAATTTTTAGTGCAGTTTCCCGAAGCAGTTTCTTGGCAGCTTTGATTCTGTATGTATTGATAAAATCTTGGAAATGCTTTTTGTGATATTGATTTATAACTTGCGATAAATCGTGTGGTTTGATCTCAATTTCTTCTGCCAATTTATGTAAGGACAGGTCGGCTTCCAAATATAAGTCGTCTTGTGCTAAACGGGCTAGCAGTTTTTCATTTATAGCTTTAGCTTTTTTAACATCTAGTGTTGAGGAAACATAACGAGATAATTTCTTTTGTTTTTCAATTTTCTTTTTTATATATCTTTTATAAAAAACAAAAGCCAGCAACAACAGTAACAATAAAGCAATAAGTAAAATATAAAAACCAGTCGTTTGATAAAAAGCTGGAAGTATAGTTATAGCAATAGGTGTTAATGTTTTGTTCCAAACCCCATCGTTATTAGTGCCTTTGTAATGAAATTTGTACTTTCCTTTTGGCAGATTAAAATATCCAATATGATTGGATGATCCGTCATAAATCCATTCAGAATCGTAGTTTTCCAAATAATGGGCATATGTGTTTTTATCGGGTTGGATAAAATTCAAAACGGTAAGGGTAAATTCCAAATGATTTTCATCACATTTTAGAACTATATCATTAGTGTTTTTGATTGGTCTTTTTTTGCCATTTACTAAAAAAGTTTCAATTAATATAGGTGGCTTGTATGAATTTAGCAGTAAACTATCAGGATGAAAGAAAGTTAATCCGCCAATACCTCCAAAGTACAAATATCCGTTGGAATCTTTGGTTGCAAAATTTTCAAAAAACTGTAGTTGTTGCAATCCATAATCTTGAATATACATTTCATTTTCTAATCCGTCTGAAGCTGAATAATTAATGAATTGTTTCGATTCAAGATTAAATTTAAGAAGATTATGTGTTGATGATAACCAAAGGTTATTGTTGTCATCACTTGTAATTGCTTTAATATTGTGAGTTATTGGATTATCGCTATCAAAATAATGTCTAAACTCTTTTGTTGTTAGATTGTACTCGTTCAATCCACCTCCATCTGTTCCAATCCATAAACTACCATTTTTTTCATATATACAATTTATACGTTCAGAACTTATTGAATTGGATTGAGTTGGTTTAAAAATTGTGAAACTACCGGAAGCGGGATTAAATTTATTCAAACCTTTTAATGTCCCAACCCATATATCTCGATTAGAATCTTGAAAAATCGCCGACACATATTTATAACTAAGACTATTTGGATTGTCTTCATCCGGCATAAAACGATAAAATTTTTCAGAACTTACTACAAGTTTCGTCAAACCGCCATGTATCGTTCCGACCCAAATATTCCCATCATAATCCTGACAAAGTGAAACTACATTTCTACCGCCAAGGCTATTAAAATTATCTTTTTTTCTTGGGTAATATGCTACATCCTGAGTACGCAAATTGTATTGATACAAACCTATTCCAGTTCCAATCCACAGGATGTCATTCTTTCCGTTTAAAAGTGTAAATATGCGTGTGGGTTTCTTTAGAATAGGATGCGTTGTCTTATATGCTTTTTTATCTTTTGGATTAAAATAATACAAACCATCTTCATCTGTTCCTACCCACACACGTCCTTTAAAATCTTTAATAGCCTTAGTGTAGGGAAACGCAGGTAAAGATTGTTCAACACTCGAATTGTGTGCTAAAATTGAAAACTTTTTGTTTTGTTTCAAAATATTCAAACCGGAAAACTCAGTACCAAACCATAAGTATCCAGCCTTATCTTGAATACCAGAAGTGATAATACTGTTTGTAATTGAGGCTAAATTGCTCGGTTTAGGCATCAAACGAGAAAATTCTTGTCTATTTGGTAAAATTTTTAATAATCCACCTGTCCAAGTTCCAATCCAAATGTTGGTGTCAGTATCTTCAAAAATAAACATACAACTATAGTATTTTTTCTTAGAAAGATCCAACTCAAAATTGTAACGTGTAAGAGATTCTCCTTCTAGATTATACTTTACAGCAAAACCGAATATTGAGGCTAACCAGATATCACCATTATGATCTTCCATTATACTCAAAGCATTATTTTTGAATTTAGGAAGTGTCTTTATCTCACTTTCACTCATAAAATAGGTGGTATGAAAATCACCCGTAAAAGGTTTAAATTCTATAAAATAGGGTTGGTTAGTTGTGATAAAAAGCCTATCTTTTTTGGTCATTAATAGTCTGCAAAGCTCTGGTTTTACATCATGATTATCATTCGTATTCAAAACAAATGACCGTAATTCCTTTGTAGTATCATCATAGCGAAATAATGTTGAATTTTTGTCTAAAAACCAAAGAATTCCATTTGAATCTTGTGAAATCGATAATACCTCAATGTCTGAAAGTAAACTCGGTAGAATAGGTTCAAAATCATCGGTTTCTGGGTGATATTTAGTTAATCCAATTGAACCTACCCAAACACCACCATCCTTAGAAACAAAGATGGAATGCACAAAGTTATTACCAATAGAACGTGGGTTACTGAGTTTATGTTTATAAACAAAAAAAGCTTTTCCGTTATAACGAAGTAAACCATCTTTTGATGCAAACCACATTTGTCCAATGCTATCTTGTCCAACGGTCGTGATACTGTTTTGTTCCATACCACCTTCGGTGTTGAGATGGTAAAAATCTGTTGCTTCAGAATTTATTCTTACTAAATCAACGTCTTTTATTTGACCATATGCTTTTAAAAAGCAAAAGATCCATAAAAGAACAGAGATATATAGCACCTTAGTATTCAAACTAACTATATTGAATAAGTGAAAAACTATGTAAATTTAGTCAAAAATGTGGAGTTTTGAATTAAAGGAAACCAAAGAAATTAGCAATAAATGAAAATGGGATGTAAATTTTGTTTTGACAGATTACAAAAAATAAATTTACAATTTCTTAAAAACTTGCAAATAGTCAACACCTTCTGCTATATAAATCACTATACCGTTGTTGTGATTTCTTAATCATACTATGTAATGAACGTTACGAGTCCACTCGTGTGCGTAAGTAAGAAACAAAAAAAACATGATTAATAACTAAAATATACAGAAAAACTGTTACTTTTAGCACATGAGTAGAAATTATAAACCCTCCTGTCGGCGGGGCATGTTTCATAATCCGGAAGGTTTATATTTTGTTGACTTTGCTGTGGTTGATGGGCTTGTTATTTTAGAACAAAAAATCACACAATACAATCGTGCGGTGACGGGAATAAAAAGTATTTCACTTTCTCACTTTATGACAAAGGGAAATGGTAAAATATCAAGAGTCTTGGTTTGATGTTGAGGGTCATTTTCATACATATCCATTTCATGTTACATCCAGTGAACATAATTATTACATTTATTTAACTATAATACTGTCCAATTATTTAAACGTTAAAAACCCATATGCTATTTATAATAAAATCAAAATTACTTTTTTTGTTTACTATTGTATTACTAACCTCTTGTAATACAGCAATCAAAACAATTACCGTTAAAAATAATTTAGATATTCTTCGAGATTTTGAAACTGTTGAAATTTCTAAAACTGATCTTAACTTAACTGATAAAGATAGTTTAGAAAGTTATGGGAT
>JGI24023J19991_10002051_pt1 | contig 14959 bp, 9 predicted proteins | sample Cruoilmetagenom1_FD_19991 | JGI IMG/M metagenome (IMG submission 19991) | reverse complement strand
ATTTGTTATATTCATTCACCTATGAGATATTGTTGGAGCCACAAAGAGTTATATGTGAATTCTGTGCATCCTGTTTTGAAACCTATAATGAGATTTTTTTTAAATAGATTGCGAAATTGGGATAGATCAACAATACAAAATGTAGATTTGTATGTATCGAATTCTATAAACGTTGAAAAAAGAGTAAAAAAGTATTATAATCGAGAATCAACAGTTGTATATCCTCCAATATCAGATGAATTCTTCAGCAAACCAATTGAAAAAGATATTGAGAAAGATATTTACTTAAGTTTTGGAGCTATCACGCCATATAAAAGAATTGATTTGTTAGTTGATACGTTTGTTGAAAATGGTAAAAAACTTGTTATAATAGGAGAAGGATCAGAAAAGAAAAAATTACAAAAAAGATCATCGAAAAATATTGAATTTAAGGGGTCTTTGGAGTGGAATGAAATAGAATCAATATTATCAAAAACCAAAGCATTACTTTTTCCGGGAGAAGAAGACTTCGGAATGATTCCTTTAGAAGTAATGGCCTACGGTATACCTGTTTTAGCATATAAAAAAGGAGGAGCACTTGAGACCATTGTTGAAAACAAAAATAAAGCTAATGAATCTTCTGGTCTCTTTTTTAACAATCAAGACGCTATTTCAATCCAACAGACAATCGATTTGTTTGAAGAAATTGAACAAAAATTTGATCCTATATGGATAAGAAATCATGCTTTTGTTTTTAGAGAAAAACAATTTATTTATAATTTTAAAGAAAAAATAAAGAGTTTTTTAAAAGAATANAAAAAAATTGNAAAAGAAAAATATTTCATGTCAAAAAAAAACCACAGGTATTCATATTTAACCAGGCCAATATTTGTACTGATTGATCTACTCATAATTTTTGGGGTCATTTTTTTTGTGTCTGATAAAGAATTTTATAATCCCATTTTTTTAACCTATAGCCTACTATTTTGGTTATTAATAGCTTTCAATACTAACTTTTATAGTATATATCGATTTACAAGTCCGTTTAAGATTTTTAAACTTTTATTTTTTCAATTTTTAATTTTCACATTAGGATATTTGACGTATTTCACCATTTTTAAGGAGGGTCAGATAGTAAATAATCAGTTGTTAATTTTAACATCAATTCTAGGCGGTATAGCCTTGTTCAAATTCATTTCTTTTTATGCATTAAAAAGATACCGTCTTGATGGTAAAAATTATCGAAACGTAGTTATAATAGGCTTAGATGTTACCTCAAAGGAAGTGATCAAATTATTTAAAGATAAGGCGGATTTAGGATATCGATTTTTTGGATTTTTCTCTGATAAAGTAAGTAGTCAGAAAGACTATTTAGGAAATCTAAGTCAAAGTTTTAATTATATTCTAGAAAATAATATTGATGAAATTTATTGTTCACTTTCTTCATTAAAAAAGGAACATGTAAATAAATTTAAAAAATTTGCCAATAATCATGATAAAGTAATTAAGTTAATTCCCGATTCAACCGAATTGAATAGTAAAAATTTTGGTTCAGAATATTATGGTAATATTCTTGTTTTAAATGTAAAAAAACTACCCTTTGAGTCCTCTGAAAATCATTTTATTAAAAGATTATTTGATGTTATTTTCTCCCTTATAGTAATAGTTTGTGTCATGTCATGGTTGACCCCAATATTATGGATTATTGTTAAAATTGAATCTAAAGGGCCTTTGTTTTTTAAACAAAAACGAGAAGGTCTGGCCGGACATCAATTTGCCTGTTACAAGTTTCGTTCTATGAAATTAAATTCTATGTCAGATAAAATACATGCAACGAAAAATGATGAAAGAGTAACTCGTATAGGTTCCTTTCTACGAAGAACGAGTATAGATGAATTACCTCAATTTTTTAATGTTCTATTGGGTGATATGAGTATAGTTGGCCCAAGACCGCATATGAGTAGTTTGTCATTTGAATATCAAAAAGATATTGACAACTATATTCAAAGACATGCGGTGAAACCGGGCATTACCGGATTAGCTCAAATTAGTGGATATAGGGGAGAAGTTAAAAAGAAGTCTGATATTAAGAATAGGGTACGATTAGATATATTTTATATTGAGAATTGGTCTTTCTTTTTAGACTTAAAAATCATAGCACAAACAGTATTGAATGTTTTTAAGGGAGAAGAGAAAGCATACTAAACTTATATGTCAGATAAAGACGAAATAACAATAACAGCTACTATTGTACTATACAATGATAATGTGAATGAGCTATTAAAAGCTATTGATAGTTTTTTAAATACTTCTATTTCCAAAAAGCTCTATTTAGTAGATAATTCACCAACAGATAAACTTAAAACAGTTGCAAATCATTCAGATATCGAATATATTTTTAATGGAAAAAATATAGGTTTTGGTGGGGGTCATAATTCTGTAATTAACAAATTAAAAGAAATATCAAAATACCACCTCATATTAAACCCTGATATCACTTTTAAGTCAACAGTGTTACCCACCCTTATCAAAGCGATAGAAAAGGAAGAAGAATTGGCAATGATAGCTCCCAAAGTATTATTTCTTAATGGAGAACATCAATTTACTTGTAGAAGATATCCTTCTTTTTTTGAATTATTTGTTCGAAGATCCGGAATTTTTAAACGACTATTTAAATCATTGATTGAAAATGGAGAATATAAAGACAGCATTTTGACAAAACCATTTTATCCAGATTTTTTGCAAGGTTGTTTTATGTTATTTAAAACAGAAGATTTTATCAAGATCAAAGGATTTGATGAACGTTATTTTTTATATATGGAAGATGTTGATATATGTAAAAAAATAGATGCAATTGGTAAGAAAAAAATGTATTATCCTAAAGAAGAAATAGTTCACATTCTTAAAAAAGGGTCTTCAAAAAATTTAAATCTGTTTATGATTCATTTTATATCAAGTATAAAGTATTTTTTTAAATGGAGATTTAAAAAATAAATTGGTTTTACCATGTATATTTGCATTAAATATTTTAAAAAATGAATATCCTTATTTTAGGCTCAGGAGGCAGAGAACATACACTTGCCTGGAAAATCAATCAAAGTAAAAAATTAGATAAACTTTTTATAGCACCGGGCAATGCGGGTACGGCACAAATTGGGTCTAACTTAGATTTCAATGTTAATGATTTCCAATCCGTTAAGAAAGCCGCGTTAAAGCATGCTATCAATATGATTGTAGTAGGCCCGGAAGATCCGTTAGTTAACGGAATACATGATTTTATTATTGGCGATAGTGAATTGCAACATATTTCAATTATTGGTCCAAAAAAGACAGGGGCTCTTTTAGAAGGCAGTAAAGACTTTTCGAAACAATTTATGGAGAGACATCATATTCCTACTGCCAAGTATAAAAGTTTTACAAGACAAACTTTAGAAGAAGGTTATCAATTTTTAGATTTATTAAACGCCCCTTACGTTTTAAAGGCTGATGGATTAGCAGCAGGGAAAGGTGTTTTGATCTTAAATTCTATAGATGAAGCGAAATCAGAATTAAAAGAAATGTTGACCAATCAAAAATTTGGTGATGCTAGTAGTAGGGTTGTTATTGAAGAATTTCTTGATGGTATAGAAATGAGTTGTTTTGTTTTAACTGATGGTAAAAATTATATCAGTTTACCTAATGCTAAGGATTATAAACGTATTGGTGAAGGGAATATAGGTTTAAATACGGGGGGTATGGGAGCAATATCACCTGTGCCTTTTGCAGATGATAATTTTCTTAAGAAAGTAGAAGAGAGGGTTATTAAACCAACGATAAACGGATTACAAAAAGACAATATACCATATCAAGGGTTTATTTTTATTGGTTTGATTAAGGTGAATGATGAGCCATTAGTCATTGAATATAATGTTCGCTTGGGTGATCCTGAAACAGAAGTAATTATTCCTAGATTAAAAACTGATTTGTTGGATATTTTTATTGCCACAGCAGCTCAAAAATTAGATACAATTTCTATTGAATTAGATGAAAGGTTTGCTACTACAGTAATGTTGGTTTCCGGAGGTTATCCTGAAGCCTATCAAAAGGGAAAAGAAATTACTGGTATTGAAAACGTAAAAGATTCATTAGTATTCCATGCCGGAACAACTGTAAAGGATAATACAACAATTTCTAATGGTGGAAGGGTTGTAGCTGTCACGTCTTATGGGAATAGTATTGAAGAAGCCTTAGCGCAATCTTATAAGAGCATAGACGCTATTAATTTTGAAGACATGTATTATCGAAAAGATATCGGTTTTGATTTAACCTGATTAAAAAACCTCTCGACAGCGCTCGAGGAGACATAAATGTCAGGTTGAGCGCAGTCGAAACCTAATTTTATGAAAAAAATATTAATTGCTCCGTTAAATTGGGGGCTAGGGCATGCAACGCGTTGTATTCCTATTATCAATGCACTAATAGCTAATAATTTTGAGCCCATAGTTGCTAGTGATGGGGAGGCTTTAATATTGCTGCGGAAAGAATTTCCAAATATTAAATACTACGAACTTCCAAGTTATAATATCAGATATTCTAAAAGAAATAAGCTCAAATATAAACTGTTTTTAAGTATTCCGAGAATCTTAAAAGCGATCAAAAAAGAAGCAAATGAAATTGAAGAAATTATAACGAAAGAAAACCTTTCAGGAATTATATCCGACAATCGTTTTGGGGTAAGAAACACTAAAATTCCTTCAGTTTATATAACACATCAATTAAATGTATTTTCAGGAAGCACAACTTTAATTACTTCAAGATTACATCAACAAATAATTTCAAAATTTGATGAATGTTGGGTGCCTGACACGATGAGCGAATCGAGACTTTCGGGAAAACTTACTGATATTAAAAACAAAAATATAAAAGTGAGATTTGTAGGCACATTGAGCAGGTTTGACAAAACCCCAGCAAGCAAAAAATATGATTTACTAATAGTATTATCAGGCCCAGAACCTCAGCGGAGTATATTAGAACAAAAATTATTAATTCATTTAAAAGGTTTTGATAAAAAAGTGTTGTTAGTTAGAGGCGTAATTACTGACGACAAGGTTCCATACTTCAACGATATGATTAAAGTTGTAAACTATATGCTTACTGAAGAACTGCAACAAGCTCTGAATGAAAGTAAAGTTGTGTTGGCAAGATCAGGCTATTCGACAATTATGGATTTAGCTAAATTAGAAAAAAGAGCCTTTTTTATTCCAACTCCCGGACAATTTGAACAGGAATATTTAGCACAAAGGATGGATGAACTCAACATTGCTCCGTTTTCGGATCAAGGTAGTTTTAAAATAAAAATGTTAGATAGAACTACTGAGTATGACGGATTTAATAAGACCAGACATAAAAATTTGAATGCTGATCTATTCGACCTTTTCTAGCGTAAATGAGAATGTTGAACCTTTACCATATTCACTCTCTGAAAATACTTGCTGATTGTGCGCTTCAATAATATGTTTTACTATAGAAAGCCCTAAACCTGAACCTCCTTGTTCTCTAGACCTACTTTGGTCAACTCTATAAAAACGTTCAAATAGTCTAGGAATGTGCTGCTGCTCAATACCTTCACCATTATCCTTAATATTTACAATAAATTGTTTTTTAGCATAATTTTTTATGCCTACTGTAGTTTTACCTTGTTGTTTGCCATATTTTATAGAGTTGGCAATTAAATTAATAAGCACTTGTTCTATTCGCTCTACATCAGCTTTAACCAATATTGGGGTTTCATAGTTTTTGTCAAATGCCAACAAAATGTTTCTTTTTTTAGCCTTCATTTCCAAAAGATCAAATACGTTTTGAATAAGCCCAACAATATTAAACGTTTCAATTTTAGGGTTTAAATTACCTGATTCAAGTTTAGAGATCATATCCAGATCCTTAACAATACTAATCAATCGCTCTACGCCTTTATTAGCTCTTTCTAAGTATTTATCTCTTATTGATTTATCTTTAATGGCACCTTCTGCTAATGTTAGCAAATACCCTTGAACAGTAAATAGTGGGGTCTTTAACTCATGTGAAACGTTACCTAAAAATTCTCTTCGATATTCTTCTCTAATTTGTAACATTTCAATTTCCAAAAGTTTATCTTCAGCAAACTTTTTCACTTCTTTTGATAAGGTTTCCATATCAGATGTAATCCCTTTTTTATTTACATCTTCAACACTTAATAAAGCAACTTCATCATATATTTTTTTGACTCTTTTATAGATAAAGCGCTCAACTCTGAATTGGATTATAAAAAATGAAAAGGCATAAGTAATTACACTTAAAATAATGGCAAATAAAAGATGGGTATTATTAAAGAAAGAATAAGATAATAGTAATGCAATAATAAATGTTAGGAAAGCTAAATATAAAGAAGATTTAAAAGCAAAATTGTATGTTTTTTTAAGCTTCATTAAAGAGTAAATTTATAACCAACACCTTTTACCGTTTTAAAGTATTCATCTCCTATTTTTTCTCTTAATTTTCTAATATGTACATCAATGGTTCTCCCCCCTACAATTACATCACTTCCCCAAACTTTTTCAAGTATGACCTCCCTTTTAAATACTTTACCGGGTTTTGAAGTTAACAAGGCTAATAATTCGAATTCTTTACGCGGCAATACAATCTTTTGCTGATTTTTTTGAACATAGTACTCTTCTCTATTAATAATAATATTTCCTATGGTTGTAGACCCTTGGCCCTCTGAATTTTCATCTTTTAATCTTCGCAATAAAGAATTTACCTTACTTATTAAAACTTTTGGTTTAACAGGTTTTGTAATATAATCATCGGCTCCGGCATCAAACCCTGCTACTTGCGAATAATCTTCTCCTCTTGCAGTAAAAAAAGCAATGATAACATCTTTTAATTTATCTATTTCTCTAATTTTTTCACAAGCTTCAATTCCATCCATTTCTGGCATCATAACATCAAGAAGAATAAGGTGAGGTTTAATTTCTTTAGACATCTTTACGGCCTCAATGCCATTAGATGCTGTAAATATTTGATATCCTTCTTTTATTAAATTATAGCTAACTATTTCTAGAATATCTGGTTCATCATCAACCAATAATATTTTTATGTCTTTTTTCTTCATTAGGTTATTTTATTACTCAAAAGTAATGATTAAATATACAATTTTGTAAACTTAACAATGATTTGAAGTAGTAATGTTAACTTAATATTAAGTTTAATATAATGTTAAAATCATGTGGTTTCTTTTATTATTCAATAAAATAACATAATTTTATTGAGCGGATGATTTGTATTATTTAATCCATTTTGGATATGAAAAAGGGTTACTTCTTAATATTTTCTTTGCTAATAACAACTTTATTTTATGGGCAAATATCTGATACATATGAACTTGATCAAGAAAGTTCTGTTACGAAGCTACAAGAAATAGAAGATTTTATAATGTATCCTAATCCAGTTGTAAATGGTAAATTATTTATCAATACAGCAAATAATTCAATTAAGAAAATTCAAATTTTTGATGTTCTCGGTAAACATATATTTACTACTTATTTAAGCGGAAAAGAACTTAATTTGTCAAAATTAAATTCAGGGATTTACATTTTAAAAATTAACGAAGAAAACAAAACAGCTACCAGGAAGCTAGTTATAAAATAGATTTTGATCTACTTAAAAATATATAGAGCGGGTAAAACCCGTTTTTTTTTGTATCAATTCAAATAGTTTTAATTTTTTATCTTTATTAAAATTATATAATTAATTAAAATGCTCAATAAGATTAAGTTAGAAAACATATTATTTTTAGATATAGAAACTGTTCCTGAAGTTGAAACTTTTTCGGAATTGTCTGCAGAAAAACAAGAATTGTATGCTATAAAAACACAATACCAGCGTAAAGAAGAAGTTACTGCAGAGGTGTTTTATGAAAGAGCAGGAATTTGGGCAGAGTTTGGTAAAATAATATGTATTTCTGTTGGGTATTTTGTGTCTATTGATGGTAAACGAAGTTTTAGAGTAAAATCTTTTTCAGGTGATGAAGTGCAGTTATTAGAAGCGTTTAAAGAATTATTAGAAAATCATTATAATAAAACAGATCAGTTATTATGTGCTCATAATGGTAAAGAATTTGATTTTCCATATATAGCCAGAAGAATGATAATCAATAAAATTACCTTACCTGAAAAATTAAATTTATTTGGCAAAAAACCATGGGAAGTTGCACATTTGGACACTTTAGAACTATGGAAATTTGGCGATTATAAACACTATACTTCCTTAAAATTATTAGCTAATATTTTGGAAATTCCATCACCAAAACAGGATATAGATGGCAGTCAAGTTGCAGGCGTATACTACAAAGAAAAGAATCTTGAAAAAATTGTTAAGTATTGTGAGAGAGATACTATTGCGGTGGCACAGCTATTATTAAGATTTAATAATTTAAATATTTTGAATGATGATGAGGTAACATACGTTTAATAATTACGATTCCATTTTTAGAGAAAGCTCAAACCATCGTTCTTCTTTCGTTTCAATAGCCGCTATTATTTCTTGTAATTTTAGAGAAGACTCATTTATTTTTTCAGAACTAATCTCGTTATTTTCAAATTGTTTTTCAATAGTTGCTTTTTCTTTCCCAAGATTTTCAATTTCTTTTTCTAATTTTCGAAATTCTTGTTGCTCAAGATAAGATAATTTCCCTTTCGGGGATGATGCAACACGTGAATCAATTTTCTTTTCTTTGATAACTTCTTTGTTCGGTTGAGAATCTTCATAAGTTCTATAATCAGAATAATTTCCAGGAAAACCATTGATATTACCATTATTGTCAAGCACAAATAAATGATCTACAATTTTATCCATAAAATATCTGTCATGCGAAACAACTAAAAGATTACCTGGATAATCAAGCAAAAAATTTTCTAAAACATTTAGAGTTAATATGTCAAGATCATTGGTGGGTTCATCGAGTATTAAAAAATTTGGATTCTGAATTAAAACGGTACACAAATACAAACGTTTTAGTTCACCACCAGAAAGTTTTTCAACAAAATCATATTGTTTTTTCCTATCAAATAAAAATCGCTCTAATAAGTTCCCGGCTGATATTTTTTGCCCTTTAGCTAACGGAATATATTCACCAAATTCTTTGATCACTTCAATTACTTTTTGACCTTCTTTAATTTGGATTCCGGTTTGTGTATAATAACCAAATTTTACAGTTTCTCCAATAATTACTTTACCTGAATCAACAGGAATTTTACCGGTTATCATATTTAAAAAAGAAGATTTTCCAGTACCATTTTTTCCTATGAGACCTATTCGTTCACCACGTTTAAATACATAATCAAATTTATTTAGAACAACTTTTTGGCCAAATGACTTCGATACATTGTGCATCTCAACTATTTTACTTCCTAAGCGTTCCATATTTATCTGAAGCTGCACCTTATAGTCTTTTCTACGCTGATGTGCCTTTTCTTTTATTTCATAAAAATCGTCAATTCTAGATTTTGATTTTGTAGTTCGTGCTTTGGGTTGACGACGCATCCAATCCAATTCTTTTTTAAATAAGTTTTTAGCCTTATTTACTGATGTTTGCTCGATTTCAATACGCTCTTCTTTTTTTTGTAAATAATAGGAATAATTACCTTTATAAGTATATAATTTTCCCTGATCAAGCTCTACAATTTCATCGCACACACGTTCTAAAAAGTAGCGATCGTGCGTTACCATAAAAAGCGTTATTTTTTCCTTTTTAAAGTAATTTTCTAACCATTCTATCATCTCAAGATCTAAATGATTTGTAGGTTCATCAAGAATTAATAAGTCAGGTTTAGTGATCAAAACGATAGCTAATGAAAGTCTTTTACGTTGCCCTCCTGACAGGTTTTTAACCTTTAAAGATAAATCATCTAACTTGAGCTTAAAAAGTATCTGTTTATATTGTGTTTCAAAATCCCATGCATGGTTATGTTCCATTAGATCAAAAGCTTTTTGATAGCTTTCGGCGTCATCAGGGTTTTTCAGTGCGATTTCATACTGATGGATAATTTTCAGTATTTTATTATCTGAACTAAAAATAGATTCTTCAACAGTTTCTTCAGGATTCAAATCGTCTGTTTGAGATAGATAGGCAATATGTAATCCTTTACGGGAAACAATTTGTCCTGTATCTGGAGTATCTTTTCCAACAAGTATGTTAAGAATAGATGTTTTTCCAGTTCCATTTTTCGCAATAAAGGCTATTTTTTGATCTTTATTAATACCGAATGAGATGTCTTCAAACAGAATTCGTTCTCCATACGATTTAGAAATATTTTCAACAGATAAGTAATTCACAGGAATATTTTAATGCTCCGCAAAGTAACTAAAAAACCCGAGCATTCGCCCGGGTTTCTATTTTTAAAGATATTATAGTTTATTTTATTTAACTATTAATTTCTGAGTCTCTGTAAATCCTTTAGAAGTTGTAATATTTACAAAATATACACCTTTTGATAATTGAGAAACGTCTATAGATTTTTCAAAGAAATCATTGTTAATTCCATCCCAATTTTTAGATTGAATTAAACGTCCTTGAATATTAAATATATTCATTCTTACATCAACACTATTTTCATCTTCAATATCAAGCTCTACTCTTAATGTCGCTTCTTTGGAAGCTGGATTTGGAGATAGTTGCATTCCATCTAATTCTAAGAATGAATCTTCAGAACTTGCACCAATAAATCCGTTTATTGAACTAGATCCTAAATCGGCAATTGAATTTGGCGCAAATGCTCCACCTCCAGAAGTTGCAGTAATAGTAACTTTATCAATATAGATATAATCGGCATTTGAACTAGCATCACATCGGAATCTGAATTGTGCATTTGTTGGGAATGTATAACTAGCTGCAGGAACATTTACAGTAGCGGTATAAAAACTACCATTTGTAAAGCTAGAGCCACTTGCATACGAAGCTACTGTATTCCATGTAGAACCGTCATGATATTGTACCCAGAAATCTTCACCATTTTCCATGCTCAAAGGATAGAAGAAGAAGACAATTTCAAGATTATCAAAACTGCTTACGTTAAAAGAACTCAAAGTCATAGATGAAGCGGTACCTGAATTATCTCTTAGTCTAATAGAGTAACTTCCATCATAAGATCTTGTACCACTATAACGTGCTACGTCACCACCACCATCAGTCCAGCCTTCCCAGCCAGTTTCAAAACTACCATCAAATAATACTTGAGTTGTACCTCCGGTATTTGCTAATGTAGTTGCATTAACAGTATTACTTGCTGTAGAAGTATTTCCGGCTGCATCTTTTGCAATAACATAAAAAGAATAACTAGTACTAGCAGTTAATCCTGTAATACTTGTAGTTGTACCAGTAACGGTGCTTACATTAACACCATTTTGATATACATCATAGCCAGTCACACCAACATTATCGGTAGCAGCATTCCAAGATAGATCAACACTTGTTTGCGTAATATTAGAAGCGGCTAAAACACTTGGTGCACTTGGTGCTTGTGTATCTGCACTAGCACTTGTGGTGAAATTAACTGAATTACTAGCGGCTGAAACATTACCTGCGGCATCTGTTGCTTTTACAGAAAAAGTATAATTAGTACTAGCGGTTAAACCTGTAATGTTAGCTGTAGTTCCTGTAACTGTACCAATACTTGTTGCACCCTGGAACACTTCATATCCGGTTACACCAACATTATCTGTAGATGCTGTCCAGGTTAGTGTAGCCGTAGTCTCAGTAATAGCAGAGGCGGCCAAATTTGTTGGAGCCGTGGGAGCTTGCGTATCTCCTCCAGTTGTTGCTCCTATATTTACGGTATAATCTTCAACTTCACCATAAGTAAAAGCCTCACAAGCTGTTGGTATTCCATTATATTTTAAAGAAACACGCATTCTCGTAGCGCCATCTGTGGCAGTTGCAGGTACAGTAAATGAACCACTAACAGGTGTAGTTTGAGTTGCTGCCTGGCTAAAGACTAGTTCTCCGGCATCCGTAAAGTCACCGTTTTGATTGTAGTCAATCCAAACTGCATATCCTTCACTATACGCGGTACCTGTCCATGTTGGAGTTACCGTAATTGTATATTGAGTGCTTTTAGTTAAATCTGTTGAAACAGCTGTAAAGTCAGAGTAAAATTGACCTGCAGAAGCATTGTCAATTGTATTTAATTGAACTCTGCTTATATACTCGTCATTAACATTGGTACTTGCTGAAGCACAATAATTTGCACTAGTATCACCATATGCATTACCAACACCAACTGCGTGCCATGCATTTGTTACGGCAATTTCTTCAGCAGAAGCAGCACCATATAAATCTATAGCAGATTGTATTCCACTTGTTCTAGCATCTGCAAACGTAGAATTCGCCGATAAATATACACTCTCTAAACGATAAGCAATATTTCCGGACTTAGCCATACCAATTCCTGAAACATTATAATTACCACCTATATCATTAGTCCCAGAACCTCCTGTTACTAATAAATAAAACCAATGATTTAGAACTCCTGAATTTGTATGCACTCCACAATAGTCATTTGTTGAGGTCGGAGTACCACAGTTAACATCAACCCAGTTAGTACCACCATAAGTGTCAGGTTGACCTAAAGAAGTTGGATTGCTCATAGAACGCAATGCGGCAGATCCGGTTCTTCTGTCTATCTCATCTCCAATTAACCAAATTGAAGCATCTGGAGCAGCATCATTCCCATTCCCTTTTGCAAAGTGTTCAACTGCAGCTCCCCAAATATCAGAGAAACCTTCATTCATAGCTCCTGATTCTCTTTGATATGCCAGGTTTGCGGTAAATTCAGTAACCGCATGACCGATTTCATGAGCAGCTACGTCAATACTTGTTAAAGCATCAAAGAAACCATTACCTTCAGTACCGTTTGAACTTCCATCACCATAAGACATCACATTTAAAAACCAAAAAGCATTATCATAGTTATTATCAACATGAACATAACTTCTCAATTGAGCTCCGGCATTATCATAGCTATTTCTTCCATGAATATTTTGCCAATAATCATAAGTTTTCATTGCTCCCCAGTGAGCATCTAAAGCAGCATTGTCTTTGTTTGCATTATCATATTCTGCAGCAGTCCAGTTATTGTCATTATCACTAAATTCTGTATAACTTGTAATATAAGGTAATGAACTTCCAACAGGAGCTAAATTATTAGCATTTCTTGTATATACTTTTCTAGAAGCATCATTTAAAGTATAACTACCATTTAAAGTTGTTTCAATAGTTTGTGTACCGCTATATCGTGTTTGAGCTGACCCGGCAATCAAGGCAGCAGAAAGTGTTTCTAATTTAACATTATCCGTATTTTTGACAGCTAAATTAGTTTTACTTCTACCATCATGGCCAAAATTATCAACATGTTTTACTCTTGCATTATAGAAAAGAACTTTTCCGGTTTGAGCATCAATATATACATCTGCACCACCTAAAGGTACTATCATGAAAATTTCAAATTTATAAGCCAATTTTAATTTTTCAACTGCACCTTTCTTCTTTAAATTATCAAAAGCAGGCAATAAAACTAATTCACCTTCTGGCTTTTTGTAACCAAGCTCTTTTGATGCTGCCGCATCTTCCCATAAATATGATTGTGCTCCAATATGACTTAAAGCAGATTGAAATGCTTGTCCCTTTGAAAGTTTAGGTGTTATATTAACATTATTTGATTCATAAAATTCACCACTAATAGATTCAACTCTTCCTTTTTTTGAGTGTAGTGTGTATGTTCCAAATTCAACCTTAACTCCTTTGAAATATTGTTGATGTTTTTCATGAACGAAGCCAATTTTATCAGTTTCAGATTTTATTTTTTTAAAATCATCATTTTGTTTAAGGCTTAATTGTTCTTTGAAAATTTGTTTAGCTTGACTGAGATTGTAAGTTGAAGATTTGTTGAATACAATCAAGGTTGGATTCCCGTTAGAGCCGGCAATTTTTTGTTTGATTAAATTTTCTTTTTCTTGAGCATTTGTCGATGTGACCCCCAAAATCACAAGACTCGAAAAAAGGAAACTCCTAAAATAATTTTTTTTCATAATATTAAATAGATTTAAGTTAATAAGCCATTTCATCATTTTTATGATAATTTAGGCTAGTTCGAAAATTAATGTTTTCTCAACAAAGAGCATTATTATTAAGACTTTCTAATAAAAAGCATTAATTTTTGTTAAGAATTTGCCAAATATATGTTAATATATTAAATATCACAATAGTGGTTTTCCATGAATTTTGATTAGTGGAAAACCACTAGTTTTGAATTATTGATTTAATTTTTTTTATCAAGGAATAATTATAGAAGTAAAGAAGGTAATCTTCGAAGTTGAAAGTTTAGTGGAGCTAAATATTATTAATCCTTAGGATAACTCAAAAAAATGATTGAAACTATCCTCAAAGTGATATGAACTATAACCTTTTAAATTTAGTAATATCACGGATTTAATTAATCTGACCTCTTAATTTAACTAAATAATGCTCTTTTAAGTTTTTCAGCATAAGATTAAGGTCTTTCTCATAACTATTCAATAAATAAACACTTTTTTCTTTCATTCCTTCTTCCACATATATTTGCTCATTTTTAATATCTCCTCTTCTGACAATTTTTATGGTATAATATTGAATATTAAATGCTCCATCATCCCAATCATGAATTGTAATTTCATTAAAATCTGAAATTTTAGGATCATTATTAATGTTCTTCTGACCTATTGCCGAATTCAAATAAACATGAAAATCATCAAAGTGATAATGAGGATTGTAATTATCCATATTTCGATAAGTTCGTCCATCTCCCTTTTTTAAAATAAAATTTTTAATCTTTTCGAATTCTTTTACTGATAAAAAATCAGTTATTTCAGCAAATTCATTAAAATCAGGGTCACTAGATTTTTTTGTTGATATTATGTCATGAATTTCTGC
>JGI24023J19991_10002050_pt1 | contig 14961 bp, 4 predicted proteins | sample Cruoilmetagenom1_FD_19991 | JGI IMG/M metagenome (IMG submission 19991) | reverse complement strand
CTTTTTTGAGTCGATAGAGCACCTTGAGGGCATTCTCACTGATATTTGAACGTGAAATAGAATGTTCGGGGCGGGGGATTATCGGGACTGTGTTGTTGATATCTAAAACCTTATATAAGAATCTTCTAATGAGACTATTCGCAGCTCTATAAGCCAGGGCCGCTATAATAGCACCACCCGAACGACGCGCCGAGCGTGGATTTCCCTCAATTGCCTGGAATCCAGAGACAGGCAACTCCCTGTTCAAGGCGGAAACAAGGGTTATGCCCGGAGGAAGTATACCTTACAAATCAATGATATAACAATATACTTACTGCAACCACTGTAAGGCATCATTCACAGCCGCTCTCACCTGTGCCTCTCCATCAAGGCTACCGGCAGTGCAGTATTTTTGTGGCCCGGCAGTCCTTTCGATAATGAACGGATCAAGAAAGCATTTTAAATCCAAAACATGGCCCGCATCGGGTATCACATACAGTTTGTTAGCTGTACCGCGACTCGAGCCACACGTATAGACCCCGCCAGCAGTACTTGTCGTCAGTTCAGGAAGGCCTGCCAGTGCATCACACATAACAGTAGATAGTTCGATCGGCACCACTGAATCTGCATTGCCATGAATCATGAAGGTCGGTGGATGATCAATACCGGAACGGACAATATTCGGGAAACTGTTATTTTGTAAAAATGCTGGCAAATTATTAACATCCACCTTCGCGGCCATATCATCATAATCCTGATAATTCAGGAATTCGGAAATAAGTCCTTTAGCCAGTTCGAAGCCAGTGACATAGAGTTCATGGGAACCGGCAAATACCGACGTAGGATATGTTTCCTCAACAAAGAATTGCGTATCGGCCGGAGGATAGAACAACAAGACATTACGAATATCGCTGGGGAAATGGCTCGCCAGCCAACCGGCAAGATGTGACCCAGCCGATTGGCCCGCCAGACTCACTTGACTACTTGGAGCCGCGCCAAATTTATCACCATGCATTTTTACCCAAGCCAGGGCGGCTTCCATATCGTCAACAATACGCTTACCCGGTGATATATTGTCTGTCCCCGTTGGGACTTGGCAAGCGCTGGGACCATCACTTTTCCCCATAAGCCTATAGAAGGGTGTGAAGACAATATAACCCCGTTCGGTTAAGTGTGAGATAAGCGCAGTCATACCTGCTACACCCACACCCCGGTACGTCCATGAACCACCATGAATAAACATAAACGGTTTCAGACCGGTCGCCTGAATATCTTTTTTGTAGACCCGCATCTCAAGATGGCAGGTCTCACCAGTCGTGGGATGGACCACGTTGCGATATTCCATCTGTTTCATATAGGGCCGCATATTACCCTGCGGTGAAGTGGACAGAATATCCAGGGTCGGCCCATGCGCCAATGTCCATGCCGAACTCTTGATGCCGACGCCACTATAATCCCCACTGTCCGTCCATGCGGCGGAATTGCCGACATAGTTTTTCATCTCAACGCCGCCCAGGAGATTATTCTTACAATATTCAAAGAATGGCACCGGATTATAGGATATCGAATTGCTACAACTGGCATCCGTATAATAATCAGATGTGCCTGTAAACCGATAATCCGGATCCGTCACCAGACTGCACTGTCCGGTACGGTTACTATATAGAGGGATGTTTGTCAGATTTGTCCTAGCCTGTTGGAAAAGACCACAGTCTATGTACTCCTGAGCAAGCTCCACATCACCGGTAAGCAAGGAGTATAGTCCGAGTGAAGTCAGATCATTGAGGGTGCCCAGGTCAAATCCTTCAAGGGCAGTTTTTTCCTGCTCGACCTGGCTTTGGGAATAATTTACTCCATCCTCATCATGTTCTTCGTCTAAGACAGAATCAAGCTTCCAGCTTCTGCTGTAACAAAGTCCCATGAAACAATATCTTTTTCGTTTATATAATAGTGACTGCCCGTCAATTTTCGAATAGCTAAATGCATAACTGTCAGGGGCATCATAAGCCCGGTGGTTACCTGCCCCGACATCGGCCTTACCTATTCCATCCAGTGCCAGGTTAAGCTTATAGTCTTCACCGTAGCCAAAACCGCCGAGGAATACCGGATAGGCAGAAATCTCGACTGCGGCAAGGGTGCCCGAATGTTTGATGCCAATGTCATAATATGCCGATGCAGGACCAAAATAGAGTTTCTGATCTATCACACTAATATCAACACCGACCCCCAAATTTATCGGGATATTAAACCGTTGGGGATAAATCTTAACTTCACCCATGACAATAACGGATGCACTGAATAAAGGAATGTTATCCAGTCTTGGTAAAATATCACCGAAGCCTGCCATTGGCACATTAAGGATAGGTAAATTACCAATATCAGGGATAAGTGCCCCGGCAATACTTACCTCCGCCCCAGCAGTATTCACGTTAATATTGGCATTGGCATCAATATGGTATCGGCCAAGCAACGATAGACTGACATTGTTATTACTGTCGATAACCAAACAACCCTGACTATCGAAGCCGTATTCATAGGATCCTTCAACACCAACGTAGGCCAATCGGGTGGGTATATCACCTCGAACCCAGCCTACAAATGTCAAATTGAGATCCAAAGTGGTCGTCAGATCAATATCGCCGAATAATTGAGTCATCTCCTCTGGCAGTCTTGATGAATCAATCTCTATCTCGGCAACATCCTGCCAGCGGCTATAGTAAGGCAGCCCCATTGATGAAAAACTCAAAAATGCCATCTGTGCATAAGGGTCAATGCCGCCGAAGCCAAGCTTAAACGCATCATTAATTTGATCTATCTCATTAGCATATTTTTCATCAAGCTGTCGGGAGCGGGACTCGGTAAGAATGGGAATGGCGCCGTCTACCGTACAGGTGGTATCGGAACTACTCAGAGTGGTAACGAACAAGCCGTGCCCGTTCGGCAGTGCTGTTTGCCCACCAACGATGGAAGCCGTTCCCAGATTCACATTCCGGCTGTAATCCATGTCCTGTACGGCAGCAGGATCACTGATCAGTTTATAGTCAATCATCCCGTCTTCCAGCAACATGGGGACAAGTGCGGTGGGTTGTAACAAGGCCTGATGCTTTGCCTCCGCCAATGCCAGGGCCACATCCTGCGTATTCAGCATGTTTGTCGCGACATAATTGGCACCGGAGGCAAATTGCGCCCAGGGGAATGCTAATGGCGTCACATCCTGCAAAGCCAGTTCTTTTACATTAAAGCAGACATTCCGGCTATCCAGTACTTCCTGGCTATTTCCTCGGGCAACCACCTGCACGCAGTTGTTGACCCGGGTTAACATGCCCATATCACCCATGACCACAAAACCGTCAAGAGGATCATTATCGGCAAACACCCAATCATTCATATGTAACTCAAGAGATGAAATCGGTCCCGCCGTCGAAACCGCAAACAGGTTAAACACGCTGACACCCTCGATAAAGGCATTATCGAAGGACAATTGCGATTGCACATCGGTAATCTGACCCAACTGGAATGTCAGCGAATACGCATTATCATCCGGCCACTCGCCCACCGCCTCGGCAAATGGGTCGGCCATTAGCAGCATGGTATCCCCGATACGGGCCCGGAACGGGTCAAGGGTCAGTTTTGCCGTGGCGCCGATCGCCAGGCCGCCAACGGTTCGCCATTGCGTCTGAAAGCCGTTGTCGGCAATGTGGTCAAATCGCACCTGGAAGGATTCATTCACATCCAGATCGCCGACATTTTTGATCGTCAAGGTCGCATAGACATCACAATTCAGCCTGTCCGCATCACAATTATCATACCGGTAGTCGATGCTGCCGTGTCCTGCCCTAATGTTCTTGGCGCCAATCTTGAATTGGCTGCGTTTACCGACACTGAACTCGTTAACGTTACCTTGCAGGCGGATTTCGTGGTTGCCGGGCGCCATGTTTATCGGGATCACACTGCCAGGCGGATCGGTCAGGAGCCGGTGGGGTCCCTTATCCAGTGAGGCAGAAATAGTCGTAAAATCGCCACTCGCGTTGTACTGGAAGGGTAATGCGGGAGGGACCGAGTTAGACACAATATCCGTACCATCCTGTGGTGAGACGATATCCAGTAGCGATACCGTAAATTGGACCTGTTTTTCAACAATACGGCCTGCTTCATCTTCAGCAGTCAGTCGGAAACTATGTAAACCCGGTGTCAGGCCAGTCAGGTTACTGACAGCAGCACCGTCCAATGTCAGGTCAACATTCTTTAATGACTTGTTAGCATTATATTCAACCGGAATATCGGTGAATGCATACAGGCGGGATTGTGGTGAAAGCAGTTCTATCTCAAGCGGTTTTGTATCCACCGAGAACTGCACGGATTCTGAAGTCACATTACCACTCACCGGGTGAGTTGCGGTAAAGACGATAGTATGTGATCCGTCGCCGCTTACATCAACATTATCACCGGATGTAATTGGACTACTTGCACCGCCGTCCAGTTGGTAGTTCACCTGATAGTCGCTGGCAAAACTCACCCTTATTCTATTTTCAGCATAAGTCTTTCCGGCAACAGGATCCACCACCTGCAAAGAGGGCACGCCAAGTTTGACACTGAAATTAACCGTGGTGGATGTTGTGGCACTGGTATCCGACTCGGCGTACAGCACCAGATTATAATTGCCATCGGCCAGATTACTTAGCAACAAATCAGTACTATCAGGCCCGCCATTCAGTTTATACCAGGCACGCTTAACCGGCTTGCTGGCGGAGTATTGAATATTGAGTGTATTCGTCTCGTATTGTCTGGTCTGAGGTGATAACACATTAATAGTAAATAAGGTACTGTCGATCGTAAAAGTAACCGTCTTGGTCACCAGCTTACCTTGTGCATCTTTACCCGTAATGGTCAGGGTATGCGTACCATCGGCCAATCCCACCAAGTCGCTCCTGGGCTGTCCATCAACCAGCACGGTCACATCGGTCAAATCCTGTGTCAGACTATAGGCCAGCGACAGATTACTGCCATAAACCCCGCCGTCCTCGATACCGTGAATAACGATATCGGCCGGTGTCAGATCGACCGTGACAAAATGATTGTATACACCGACATTACCCGCTGCATCGGTGGCGGAGATCGTAATACGATTCAGGCCATCCAGCAGGGTAGTGGCAAGTGTGTTCCCGGCCAGGACGGCTTCCGGCTGACTATTGACCTGGAATGTTGCCCCGCTAACATTGGTAACCGTATCAGCAATATACAGCGTCAGCGCCAGTTGATCCCAGACCCGGTTTTGCGAAGCTACGCTGATGACCGGCGCTGACTGATCCACCTTGACAATATTGGGACTGGTATACTCGAAACTGTTGCCCAATACATTGGTTGCTGTTGCCTTGTATTGATAACAACGGCCATCTTCCACCGCCGTCAAGACATTTTTATCCAGTGTACTGGGACTGCCATATTCGGCCCAGGCGCCAAAACTGCCACAGCTATCGTTTGTCAATATTGCACTGCGTTGATAAAGTTGTAGTGACTTACAGGTATTACATGGCATATCGATGGTGACTTGCTCACCGGTAGCATTGCTGTAACCGTTAGTGTAATTAATACCGCCACTCTGGCCGTCATTGGGATCGGCATAGGTATAATTGCGGACTGGACTGTGCCATTCCTGCCCTGTACCAGTGTCTACGAATTTGAAACGGATCGAAATGTCTTCTTTAGGTGACAGTTTCTCTGCTATAAGTTTACTATCTGGCACCGGAATAATATAAGCATTTGAATAATAGTTTGCTGGTGTATTAGGTGATGTATAAGGCGGTTTACTAATATATATCATATTATTCCCGGGCAAAGGTGTGAGTGAATGCGGCATATAACCTGCAACATCCCCTACCTTTAAATACCTCTCATTAGAATTTTGACCAACTGATAATATTCTGTAGAATGGATACAACTCGCCTTTAGAATACCAAGCCGTAATTGCATCACCACCAGACAAAGGCGCTACAGAAAAAAGTTTAGATAAATCCCCCCTTACCCTCAACCACTGATCGCTCCGTGACCCTTGATCACCTAAAGTAGAATCATTAATTCGATACTCATTCCCAATAGAAACACAATCGGATGAGTAATTCTTTGCATATACACCAAAACCCGAGCCATCTTGACCCAAACTTACCCAAGACATAAGAATCCCACCATCTGATAATTTTGTAATACTGGGAGTCTCCTGATAACCAGAAACATAGTCATTAACTCGAAACACACTGGTTATAGTATTACCCGCCGAGTTAAAACAACGCGCATGAACATTGCTGGCATACTGACTCCCTTGTTTATACCCATGATTCCACGAAACAATAAAATTACCGCCATCAAGTTGTTCCATATCCAATAACGCCACTCCAAAATCTTTTGCGTCTTGAGTTACAGGAATCATATTTCCTTGCGGCTGTAAAAATTTGTTGAATTTCCTCATGTATATTTTATCTCGTCGACTACCATCAGAGGTATACATGTTAATCCCATACCATACGATAAGTATTTCGCGATTCGGCAAAACTGTGGCAGGGTTAATTAAACCCGCAAACCCACTAACAATATATTTTGATTGCATCAGAGGAGTTCCTGCACTATTAAACGTTCTTGCATACACCCCACTATCATAACTATATGCACTCCCATCACGGGTTCCCCATACAACAACAAACCCACCTTCAGGAAGCGCAACAACTGAACTACTTGTCTGATTAATTTTTTTTCCTGTAAACTTGGTCTGTATTAGATTATCCACTGCGAACTGACTACTGACCGGTTCACCTACCGGATCAAAAATTCGCGCATATAGATGGTCAAGTCGCCTATAATATGGAGAAAATTGTTCATAATGTGGATAACCCCACACGGCAACAATATTTCCATCTGCCAACACTGCTGTGCTTACGCCAAATGCTTTCTTGGGGATGGGTAATTTAATCGGAGTAGAATTTAAATCTATGGAAGCCCAGTTAGCGCCATCATCCAATGTGTAATATGCCTTCTTCCCTGTTAAATCCTTAACCTCATAGTCCACACCAATCGAAATGGTTCCGCTAAAATATTGTTCATCAATCACCGTCCCCGAGGTAATCTCAGGCAAACCAAAACAGACTTCATCCAGACAGGAATTGGCGGCGATCACAAAGATACTGGTGAAGCCTGCCAGGACCGCTGTAACAACAGCGATGATTTTCCAATTTAACATGCGCGCTAACATCATAAGTTCCCCCCGTTGACCACCAGGGTATAGATATTATTCGCCGCAGTGGCTTCATCATCCCGATCGGAGATCCTCACGTTCAGCTTTGAGGTGCCTGCTGGAAATACATTACGCGGCATTCGTAGATTGACTTTATGGATGCCATTGGCGGTGTTGCCGGGCAGATAGACCGGATAGGCCTGGGTGTAATGCACTTGAACGCCTTGTTTGACTTCAAACAACAAGGTCACCCGGATCAGCGGCTTGCGGTAGTTTGCCAGCCTGCCGCGGGTTGAAAAACTCAATTGCACATTCACTTCATCACTATTGTCAGTCGCCGCCTGTGCAACAACCGCATTTAGTTCCACATCGTTTTGCGCGATACCCTGGCAGCCTGGCCCCAATTCCACGGTTGCACTGCCTGTGGTGGTGGTTTGACTCCCCTGTAAGCTTGTATGACTGAGATAGATCGAATAATCCCCGGCGGCAAGATCATGAAAAGTCACCACTTCGGTCTCACCGGCAAGGATGGTCGGCAGGCTGCGGGTGCTGACCGTAAAGCCGTTTGCATCCACCACCCTGGCTATGGGCGCAATGGCATAGACGCCCCCCGTGTTCGCAACGGTGATCTGCACATTGTCACACCAGCTATGAATGTTCTCGAATACCAGTTGTGCCGGCTGCGTGCTGCCACCGCCACCGGAACCCCCGCCACCACCTGAACCTCCGCCACCGGAGCCACCTCCGGTCTCACCCATGGCCAGGGCTGATCTGACTAAGGTACGGTGCAGGTTATTGTTGCGGTCAATCTCGCGTGTTGTTCCATAGGGATTGACAACGGCATAGAGGTTATCCCCCGTCAAGGCAGGGTAATCGGATCGGTTCAACACCAGTGTTGCCTCGCCACTGCTGTTGAGGCTGACATTTTTATACAACCAGGGTGTGCCGCCCGGTTGGCCCTTGCCGGCCAGCAAGGCGTCGCCTGTCAGTAATACGTCAACACTGCCGGCCGGCAAGCTGCCCTTATTGCTGACCGTGACATGGACCTGTTCTGCCGTAATGTATAACTGACTAATGGTGAAATCGGGTAATATGCGGTTATTGTATGCCCCCTGGTTATTATTGAATTTGTCTTCTTCAATTTTGCGATCACCATTCACTTTGACCAGTAATTGATAAGGCGTGATTTTATCGACCGTAGCCTCAGTGGTGATGGTCATGGGCAGGCCGTCGTTGGGATCAAACATACCCGTTGCCACCAGGCTCTGTTGTCCACCATCGTTGAGGAAAACCTCCACCTTCACCGCTGGCGCAGCAATGCCTTTGAGGTCTACGATATCGGCCTCAAAATGGGTGGCGTCTTTGCGGATCACCGAACGGACAGCATAATCAGGCAGGACTTTGACTGCGTATTGAGTGACATTGTTTTGCTGATTGATATCACCCTCGGCAACCACGTTGATCTCTAAGGGTGTCTCAACTTTGTCGATGTTATGGACATACTTGAACCGCTGGCGCTTACCAGCAGCCAGCGCTTCGCCATTCAGGGTCTTGACAACTTCCTCACCCACCTTGATGTCCACGGTAAAGGCGGCCGACGGTAATGCGCCGATATTCTCGACAATAAAATCAATCGCAACCGGTTTGCCCGGATATTTTGCATACGGTACTGCTGCCAATACCGTTGCCTGCAAATCGTAGGACAAGGGCATGTTGCCATAAAACAGGCCGTCACCTGCCTCAACCGATTGTGCCGTCTCCCCCGCAGCGCGGACATGACCCGCAGCGGCAAAGTGGATACGTCCCTGCAGATCAATAACGTGTGCCAGTTGGGAAATCAGTACATCGGTTGACAATACCTGAGCGAGCACATTGGAACTTGACCAGGAGTTATTTGCCAGGCTTGCGGATTGCAGGACACCGCCATCCTGATACACAAAGACGGTACTGCCCGCAACGGGATAAACATGGCCGCTGCCCACTTGTAAACCTTGCAACCCCGTTTGCAGTGGGCTAGACCACGAGCCGTCATAGCGTGCTTCCCAGATGACTCGCAGGGCGTCTTTGGCGGAATTTACTTGCGACATCCACAACAGGCTTGCGTCGTTGCCGACACGGCCTAATACCGGTAATGGACTGTTTTGGTCGGCGCTGATAACTGTTGAAGGTGTGCGGAGGATCGTGCCTGTCGATGAAACCTCAGCATAAAGAATTTTACTGTCGGCTCGATTTGCAAGAACGGCGTCCCGGTCTTCAACCCAGACAATCAGGTAACGACCTTTCACATACTGCACCTGCACACCGTATTTTGCCTTGGTGTTCGCCGTCATTTGTACCGGTTTGCTCCAGACACTGTTCTTGTAGGCTGTGGCGAAGAGTTGGCTATCGCCCGGGGAGGTCGGATTTTTGTCCGTGTCGCGAGCAAACACAACCAGGGCACTGCCATCTTCCCCCGCCGTCAGTACCGGTTTTCCCGCCCTGAAACTATCGGGCAGGGGTACCGGCTGGGTCCAGGCGCCATTGATTTCCATTCGATAAAACAAACGCTGATTGTCACCCAGGAGTTGTTGCAGTTGATCATCGGATACACCCGGCATAATGGGATCATCAGGCGTAGTGGGTTTTGCCGGAGGCGTTTTCAGATTAAAGATACGGGCATAATCCGTATTATCACCGCTCATTAACAACAGCGGTAAACCATTGGCAAGATTGACCACGCCATGCAGGGCGCGTTCATTCTGGTCCAGGCCGGGGATCAGGATCGGGGTTGACCAGCGCTCAGCGTTTTTTATCAGATAAAACAATTCGCTGGGCCGATCAGGGTATTTTTGTTGATAGGCCAGTTTGAGCATACCATCCGGTGATGTGTAAAAAGACAAGCCTGCCGGTCCACCATCCCGCACTGACGGCACAATAGGTGACAATACCTCGCCTGCCTGCGCCATTGCGACAACTGTCACTAAACTGAGCAACAGCCCGGACACAACGCGAACCGACATATTCGCTACAAAGAGGGATAAACGTTTCATTGGCCTTCCCTCACAAAATGTTGTTCGGGATGTAACTGTGCCGCACGTTGAGTGGGATCTGTCTGCTCACGTTGATCCCCCAGTGTAATCATGCCTGCCTTGTTATGTATCAAGTCATAATGCACGACGCCTGATGCCGGATATTGCACGGGCTCACTGCATTGCACGCCACTGGTCAGGTTTGCGACGCCGGCGGCAAAATCCTGTTTTGTACAAGTTGCATTTAAGGTATCGATAACGACAGGATCTAACGCCAGCACCTGGGGTTGAATCATGCGCAGGTCAAGATGTGCCCCCTCTGAAGTGATCTTGTTCACCTGTCCCAGCTGGTATCCATAATCGCTTCGCACCACAATCCAGGGGTCAGCACAATCCGCCTGTGCCGTACTTGCATACTGGCGCCGGAACACCAGTGAACTGACATGCAATGATTCCCGCTGATATTCGTCCCCGCCGAGATAACGGCAGGTATCGTACCAACTGCCCATCATGGCGTTGATGACATCGGGAATTTCATCACCGTCCACATCGGCAGGGGTATCATTCGGATTGTTTGGATCGCTCCCTACCCGGATTTCAAAGGCGTCACTGATGCCATCATCGTCAGAATCTGCATCCGATATGTCGATGTCATCAATTGACCAGAAGACCCGTTTTTTACCACGATGGTTTGATTTATCGTCCTTAGGACCCTTATCCGGTTTTTCGGGCTTTTGTTTTGCTTTGTTGTTTTCTGTGGATTTATCCGTCTTTTTCGGATTTTGTTTTTTTGAGCCATTTTGCTTGTCTTGATCTTTTGCATAGGCATGTTTGATGAAACTGATGCTGAATTTTGGTTTCTCATCTGCCTTTTCTGATCGCTCGGAGGTACGAAAACGGATACGAATAAACTTGCCGACATATTCATTCAGGCTGAGACTGACTCGTGTGTATTCCCCTGTATTATCCTGTAACCTAAAACGTTTAAGGGTCTTCCATTCATACTCATTCTGTTCAGCCTTTTCCTTGCCACCTTTATCTTGCTTTTCCTTATCCTCACCCTGTTCATCATTCTCTTGTTCTTCTTCATCTGACTTGTCTGACTCATTATCATTTTCTTGAGCCATTGCCTCTCTATCCACCACGGCGACCTCTACAACCATGCTGTGCTTTTTCTTCGTCAGGTTGATTTGATGCCAGAACTTTAAGACCGGCTCGGCCGCGGTGGCCGGGATCTCGATAAGCTTGTCCAACTCGGCGTAGCCTTTTATCGGACTGCCAAGTCCCTTGCCATGTTTGCCAAACCCCAGATACCAGGGCCCGACATGGCCACCACTCTCGGTAATGCGCCATTTTTTGCCCAGCAACCAGTCACGATGTTTAGTTTCATCGATGACGCCGCCCTGCTCTTGCAGTTCGAAATTATTACGATAGGGATAATTCAGAGAAACCGGTTCTGGTGGAAGGGGTGCATCAAATAAGGCGGATACCGAACCCACATTGCTTTGGAGATTTACCTGCGCCCCATCAACAACCGTTTCAGAACTCGATGATTCATCTGAGTCACCAAAACACCCCGTGAGCACCAATGTGCAACAGGTTACACTCAGAATGAGTAATGAACGAGCCCCACAAAAGACTACGTTCCCGTCTTGTTTTATTTTCTTATCCATAAAGCAACTCGCTATTCAGCATGAACTCCAAACCCCAAAATGAGTTCCTGCCTACCCCATTTCCATACCAAGCTTACGTGTAAACAAAGTATCGTCATATTCAGACGATTATTTAGGTTTTTATTTTTCATATAATTCAGCTGCTTATTTTATATCCAGGAAAACTGTGAACTGGATCACATTTTATTTTCCAGGAGATATTAATAAGAAGTGCAGTGACAACAACAAATACCGAGATGGGTGAATTAACGGTGTGTAAAGTTAAGAAGGTGGCGATGCGCTGGAAAAATACTGTGGCTCCATAGGATTTAACGCATCTGTGAACCACCATCGTACCGAATAGACCCCTGTCATTCCGGCCCAAAATTTTTAATCACTTAGAGTTTAATTCCCTGTAGCCTGCTGCGAATGTTGTCATTTCTGTTTACTCCGAAATTCAGTGGCTCGTGTAGAGACACCGGCCTTCGCTGGTGTGAGGTGATGAGATGGATACCCCGTCAGCTTGCTGTGCGGTAGTCTATTTCACGTTAGCGCCAAAATAATGGCATATTTTTTTGTTAACTCTCTAAGCTGAATATCCTTTTGATTTTTAAGCAACCGCCTCCTGTGTCATGCCCCATTAAGTGCATTTCATACTTTTTTGAAACCTTTATTTTCTAAAGCCGACCCTATCCATGCCGAATGAGACGTATGACGAATGAATTTCACGTTTCAGCTTGATGATGGAGTAACTCATTGTGAACAAGATATTGCGACTCAGCCCGGTTTTTCTTGGCATCCTGATAGGTATGCTGCCCGTACTTACCCATGCCGCAACATTTGGCGCATACGACCCACGCTCTTTGGCCATGGGGGGCACCGGTGTCTCTCATGCCAATATTGACCATGCGGCATACTACAACCCCGCCCTGCTCTCGGTTGCGCAGGAAGATGATGATTTCAGCCTGCTGGTGCCAACCATTGGTATCCGCGCCTATGATCCGGATGAACTGCTGGATGCCCTCGAATCCCATCAGGATGGGAACTATGAGACCGCAGTAGATAATGCCATGGACAATCTTGATACCGTCACCGCCGGTGGTGTCCCCTCCGAAATACAAGCTGCTGCAATAGAAGCGGCTGATAGTACACAACGCCTTCTCGACAGCTATGTCAATATTTCTGACAAGGCCCTGGATTTCGAACTCCATGCCGGTGTAGGGATGGCCATCCCCAGTAAGGGTCTTGGTATGGCTGTGACGGGAAGTGGACGCGTGATGGGCGGTGTTGTCCTGAATATTACTGATGCTGATAGGACCTTGATACAAAGGTACGTTGATGAAATGAAGTTTGTAGCTGCGAATCCTGGGTCAACAAATGATACTGGGGTATATGTTGGTGGCGTTCCCGCAAATGGATTTATCGATCTTGGGCCAAAACTAACCTCCACTGCCAGCGTCCGTGGTGCCATGATCGTCGAAGGTGGCCTGTCCCTGTCACATGAGTTCGAGTCACTGGATAACTGGTCTATCGGGATCACCCCCAAGACAGTCCAGGTTAACACCTATGATTACGAGGTTTCTATCGAGAATTCTGAAATCGATGAAGATAAAGGCAAACTCACATACGACGATACCAACATCGACATCGGTCTGGCCAAGCGCATCAGCGAGGGCTGGAAGGTCGGTCTGGTGGTCAAGAATGCCGTCAAGAAAGAATATAAAACGGTACTGGGCAACACCATCGTCCTGGAACCCACCGCCAGGGCCGGTATATCCCACCACACCAACTGGACAACCATCGCCCTGGACGTGGATCTCACCGAAAATGATCGGATTGGTCTGACGGGTGAAAAGACCCAGTATGCCGCCCTCGGCATGGAATTTGACCTGGCACTGCTGCAACTCCGTGTCGGTGCCCGCCACAACATGAGTGTTGAAGGCGATCGGGAAGCCAATATCCTGTCAGCCGGTGTCGGCCTCTATATCATCGGCCTTCATATTGATGCCGGTGTNGCCAAGAATGATGACGAAGTTGCCGCNGCCATNCANCTGGGCTTCCAGTTCTAGGGNCAANCCTATCCTCTGAAATGTAGCGTCCGCCCATCAAGTTAATGGTTGGNCGGACGCTATTTTTTTTGCAATCCAAGCTTTAACTTTATAGAGAGTCTGGTTGAAATGTTAAAGAAATTAACCGTTGTCCTCCTGCTCAGCATTGTTTACCAACCAGTGGTTCTGGCAATGCCCTTTGGCACCTTCGATCCCCGCTCACTGGCTATGGGGGGAACTGGAGTCTCCTCCGGGACCAGCGCCAATGCCGGTTATTATAATCCTGCCTTACTGGCCGCCACCCGCAATGATGAAGACTTCAGTCTGGAAGCCCCGGTCATTGGTTTACGAATTGCGGATCCGGAGAATCTGGAAGATTCACTGGATGCCTATCAGGCCAGTGATTATGAGGGCAAGTTATCAACAGCTATTACTAACTTTCATGCAGACCAAACAAGCGTTGCCAATGCCACGGCCGCAGCTGATGCCCTGACAGCTATGGACAATGGTATTCAAACCTTGACAAACAAACCCTTAATCCTCGAGGGCAATCTGGGGGTCTCCATCGGCATTCCCAACCGCAGTGTCGGTATCAGTATCACCTCCAACGCACGCGCCCTGGCCGGGGCTGAGTTAAATTATACAGCGGAAGACAGTGCCTTGATTCAAGCCTATGCGGATGAATTCACCAAGGTAGCTGGAGGTACTGCACCCGATACCTCAAATCTCTATCTTTATGATGGCGCTGGTAAACTGCAAGACCTCCCCAGCCGACTCACCTCCACCATCGATGTCCGCGGCGCGCTCATCCATGAAACCGGTATCTCACTAGGCACCATGTTTGAATTGGGCCGGTTTCCAGTAGCCCTCGGTATCACACCCAAAACAGTCAATATCACCACCTTTGATTATGCCGTCGGCATGCAAAATGCCACGATAGATAAAGACAAAGGCAAGGTGGAATACTCCAACTCGAATGTTGATATCGGTGCAGTAACCTACCTTGGCGCCGGTTTTAAGATGGGTGTCGTGGGCAAAAATCTGGTGCGGAA